>Ga0075120_10000111_pt1 | contig 60851 bp, 42 predicted proteins | sample AntAceMetag02UKL_FD_69792 | JGI IMG/M metagenome (GOLD analysis project Ga0075120, IMG submission 69792) | Saline lake microbial communities from Ace Lake, Antarctica - Antarctic Ace Lake Metagenome 02UKL | ecosystem: Environmental > Aquatic > Non-marine Saline and Alkaline > Saline | place...
CCCATCCTGAAGTGCAAAGGTTTTGGACTGTTTTAATCAGTATCCTTGCACAAAAGATAGGAAAAACAACGCTCAATCTCTCCCCTTATAAGGGTAATTGATTTATTCAGGAGACCCTAACTATCAACAATATAAGGAGTTTACAGAGCTCCGTCGTACTCTCTTATGAAATATCCGGGCTAAGGCTTTCAGGTGATCAGAGGTTCAAACGGTGAGACAGTATTGACTGAATATAAGAGAATGATCCGATGATTCAAGTAGTCCTGAGATTCTGAACCAGACTGATTGTGCCAGTTCGCCTCATCTTATCAACACAATCTTCCTCACCACGTTCATCTTTCCGGGTACACTGGCGTTGATGAAGTAGATTCCGCTGGTAAATCCCGATGCATTGAGAGTGAATTGATGGTAACCAATTGGGTAGTGTTCATTTGCAAGCACAGCCATTTCCTGACCAACGATATTGAAAATAGTAAGATTTAATTTTGATGAAACCGGCAGTCCAATTGAAACGTTCATGGTTGAATTAAATGGATTGGGATAAAATGATTCTATCAAATACTCGCTCGGTAATTTTGATTTGATCGCTTCATTTACATTCAACGCTTGCGAACAATCAAAAATTTCAAAGTAGTATTTGTCTGCTATGAATGTATATTGATCAGATACTGCAATGCCGAGCGCTTCGCCGGGAGTATCGTAATATCCTGTTAATTCAGGCGAGGAGGGGTTTGAAACATTAATCACATGAAGTCCAGTCTCCTCTTCTATCACGAAAACATGATCTCCTTCAGCACTGATCTTCATGTGTAATCCATACGGGTTTCCCAATCCAAGGTTTCCTATCTCAATTGGAGATTCTGGATCGGAAATATCCACAATATGCAATGTAATAATTGGCGTACTCGAAAGAATAAATGCATAATCATCAATGATTGCGACATCCTTCGTATAGCCCAAAGTATCTAAATGACCTATTTCCAATGGAGAAGATGGATCGGAATAATCAACTATTCTGAGACCAGCATGTCCCGCTGCTACAAAGAGAAATTCATCTGTAACATCTGCACCGTTGAGTTCATTAGGACAATCATAACTCCCCATTAGTTCTGTTGATTCAGGATCTGAAACATCAATTAACGATATATAATCAATGTTTGAATGGACTAAAAAAGCTAATGAGTTTGCAATAGTTATATCAAGAATTGATGCATGCATTTGCAGGGTGTCTGTTTCTGTCGGTGACTCCGGATTTGATATGTCAAAAACACGAAAACAAGTACTATAATGTGTATATAAATATTGGTCATGTATTTCAATTCCATATGCTATATTGCTATCTATTCCCACAATAAATGGGGAGGCAGGATCAGAAATATCAAAGACATTAAGACCACTTCTTCTTTTAGCAACATAGGCATAGTCACCAATAACAGCTACATCATAGACAGGATCTTGATCATAATATCCGGCTTCAGTAAGTGATGCATCGTCAGAAACTTCGATAATTTGGAGATTACTTCCTGAAGCTGCAATAAATAATTTGTCATCCTGAAAATCTATATCTTCAACATAGTATGGAATTTCAATATTACAAATTTCAAATGGTGAAAAAGGATCGGATATATCAACGGAACTCATGAATCCTGCTCCACCCAAGAATCCTGCTCCACCAATGAATACATGATTACCTGAAACATAAACCCTGCTTCCTCTTCCATCACCTTGTATTGGACAACTCCCAACCACTACTGGAGATGCAGGATCTTCGATATCAATGACATTCAAATAAACTCTTGTTGAATCTTCATATTCTACAGTTGATCCCATATACGCATAATTTCCAGCTATGTCTATAGAAACAGCTCTACCCTGAATTATCGAACTTCCAACTTCGTATAGGGAATCAGGATTGGAAATATCTAACACTAATAAATCTGGATCCGCCGAGTGATACCTGACAAGAAATGCATAATTCTCAGAAATTGTGAAATCATATATGTCGTTTGCCGGATCGTATTCAAATTCACCCAAACCTTCAGGGGAACTGGGATCAGATATATCCACAATTTTGAAAGCAAATGCTTGACTGACATACGCATAGTTTCCTGAAACTTTGATGTTGTTTCCGTATCCGTCTTCATAAAATGAAACTTGCTCAGGTGAGGTGGGATCGGAAATATCTATTATCCTAAGACCTGAGTTCCAATCTGAATGGAAAGCTACAAATGCATAATTTCCTGAAATTTCAATATCAACCGCCTTGCCTGGGGGATGGAAAAACCCTACTTCAATCAATGAATCCGGCTGAGAAATATCTACAATTCGCAAACCTGCAAATCCATCCGCCACATAGGCGTAGTCATCCAGGACAGTTATACCCCAGGCTGCGTCCCAATAGCAAATTCTACTCACTAAAGAGATATTCAGGCTGTCTTGTGCTTTCAAGATTAGTGGTACAAAAAGAACGAGGAAAAGAAATGATTTATGCATGATATGCCTACCTTTGCTGATGGAGTTTGTACTTCTTCATCGATACTTGGCTTCAGTAAATTATTTCAAATACTTGGCAAAATTTATGCTTTTCATTCAAGTTGTTGCTGCTCCTCCTGAGGGATTATTTTGTGGAGGATCGTATGACGATATCAAAACGACTAAACTATTTCCCAGATTCATCCATTGCTTTTAGTTCAAGCACATCAAGCAATTTTAGGCTCTCTTCCCAGGAAATGACCCTGTAATGAGGATTGTATTTTTCGCGGTATTTTTCGCTGTGATGGATTGCGGGAGGGTGCCCGATTTTATGTGCTCTCCGGCTCAATGAATCCATTTCAGTTTTGAATTTCTCCAGACCATACGCCCCAGCGTCTTCTATCGCCCAGGCATCAAGAGTAGTGAAAAATTGTCCTGCATTCCCCGGGGTTAACGTTGATCGTGACCATGCTTCTGCAAGTTCCTTTATGGTGCCACCCGCTTTAAGAAAAGGTCGAAGATGAACCCTGACATATTCACCGGCAAGGTCTTCGACTATAACAGTATCTCCACCCCAGTCAGCATCCATACTGTCTGCTTCTTCCTCAAGATAATCAAAGAATTTCTTTTTATTCATTCCAAGATGACCCGGACCCATGCAGCCCTGATATAATAGCTTGTAAACATCTTCTGCTTCCATATCAGGATACCGGGAAAGGTTGTAGGCAATCATATCCTTAAATGAATCAGCGAAGCATATTTGAAAAGAGATTAAGAATGTGAACACGCAAAGGAAGAGATATTGAGAGAGTGTTCGGAAAAAGAATATTTTTAGTTTCTGAATATTAAGCAGCATTTATAAAGATAATCTTATTCATCCCCTGGCACTACATAAACAGTCGGATTTTTTACTTTTTTTTGTTTTCGCCTGTTTCAATCAGATTCAGTCTATATATCCGTTTTTCCCCATCTATATCCAAGACTGATCCTGTGAGTAGCGCCAAGCTCACTGTGTCCGATAAATGCGTAATCGAGTGCGGCGGGTCCTAAATTCAGCCCTGCTCCATAGGTAAGACGGCGATCATCTACTCCCACTCGTGCTGAAGCTACCTTTTGGATACAATATTCGATTCCACCATGATATGAGGCAAAATCAGGATCGTCAATCGCTTCTGTCCTGAACCTGGCTTCTGAGACGAAGAGGATGTCCGCCTTCAATCGTGGAGCTTCTATCAGGTATGCCGCTCCAACATCAGCCGTTGGGATAATCCCTTCCTGCCGTCCAGTCTCCCATACAATGACAGTGGTAAGCGCATCCCTGAGTTGTGCGCCTAATGTCAAACCTCCGAATCTGCGAGCATACCCGACATCGATTCCCAGTCCAAGACCATCCTGATCATACAGTCGTTTATACAATAATTTTGCTGAGGCGCCGATCCTTCCGTAGGGTTTATCAAGTGCATAGGCAAATTGAAAGGCGTATTCAGATGCGCTTGTCTGTTCAAGGATTCGCACCCGGTTATCATGCCTGATAGGCAGGCTGGGATTTTCCAACTGGGTGACTGGGATATTATCGACTCCCTGGCGTATCATTCCCAATCCCATCGCGCGTCCGTCAAAACTGTTCAATACATAGGAGGCGTGATCCACTTTTACCAGTGATTCGAACCGGTCAGCATGCATCAGCGAGACAGAATTGGCTCTGTCGGCAAAGATCAATGCGGGATTTGCTAATATCGCGGAGGGTCCCTCTGCAATAGCTACTCCCACACCTCCCATCGCCAACAGCCTGGCGTTGGATTGCCCTGAAATAAAATCTCCGGCATATTTTGCGCCCCAGTCGAACTCAGCATTTGCAGTAAGAGGGATTACTGTAAAACATGCCGCAGTCAGAAAGGCGAGTATATATTTAATCCTTGTCATAATATTTTCCTGCTTTTAAGCCGGGTATCTCGATTTCATTTGCCGGAGTACACAAACGACCATTTCCTCCGGATAATAGCGAAAATACCAATACCTTGCATAATGATTTCCAAAATGTATGAAACCAAACTTCGATCAAGGTATATGGTGTTTATTCTCCTGGGTAAATGGTCGTTTGTTAGAATAAAATATTGTTATTTATATTAAATAGTCAAGGTGCATGAAAAATAAGCAAATGTAGTTGGAGCATAAAACCCTTGTATTGACCGGTTTCCTGCTTTAGTTTTTATACTGAAAATTGTCTGAATAGTTTCATTGAATGAGCACAATTTACCGATGGAGCTGCAAATTCCTATAATGACTCACACCAGGAATCATTCTAATAATACTAATCGTATTATAATCCTCTTAACCCTTCTATTCTGTGCTTCAATTGCATCAGCACAACCTTTGAATTATTACGGTTATGAATCCAAAGACTGGTGGGATACCCCGCCACGCGCCGCCTATCTGTCCTACCTCTACCGAGAATCGCACGTTTCAGAATGGCTGCGGGATGATGACGCAATTGCATACCGTATCACAACGGGATCAATCTCTACTGCGCAACTTTTTATTCATGAGGAAGCAAGGTTTACTTCACCCCTATCGACACAATTCTTTTTTCGATTTCACTATCAACGATATGATGATATTATAAGTACCTCGAACATATATCAAGAAAACGATTTTGCAGAGCGATTAAAAACCAATCGATTATCAGTGGAATGGAGATCTTCCATTGGAGTTACTCTCGGACTGCTCTCGGATTTTTCTTTCGATGTAAATGAGTCAGGATTTGGTGGTTTACTTGGTTATAGGAAATCCCCGGACAGGTTTATAAGATTGCAGTATGTTTCACATTCACCACAGCTTAAGAAAGTATTCAAGAATCCTTCAGAGAATCTTGACTATAACGGCACATTTTCACCACATCAATTAATACTTGAAGTCAGATACCGTCTAAATGATGAAATTATTTGTTTTCTTGATGGATTTTTTGTTCCCCGATGGGAATGGCAGTTTTTTACAATTACTGATACGTATGATACGTTTTACAGTGAATCAAACATTGCTGAATCAGAGGATTACCATCTGACAATCAGGTTGGAACGACATATAAATCAGCATCTCATGGGATTCTGGATTTCATACGGAGAATATAGATGGTTTTCACACTTTGATTCTGTGGATAAAAGGATTTGGAGTAACATAGATACAAGACTTATAAAAAGTCTCAAAATATTCTATGTAAGAAAAGGTATTAAGTGGCAATGGGAAGCCGACTTACCTATTGAACAATCCTTGATTTCCTTTGAAGATTCCAGTTATGATAGTCGAACTATAACGGATGTCATTAAAAAAGAAAGATATGAAGTATTCCCTCAAATATCAGTCAGAAGATACTTCGGCACTATCCCTTATGTCGAAATCCTGGCTCTAACCTTATTTCAGGATTTAAATCGGGAGATTAAATATCCAGCATATTTACGTGATAGAAAATTTTCAAAATCAAAATATGAGACAAACTGGCGTGTAGGAATATCAGCGGGATTAGATTTCCCGGGTGGAGATGTAGAGTTTGCCGGTAAGACAAGAAAAATACCGACAGGTGAAATCCGTTTTAGGGTTATGCAGAATCTCGACCGGAACTGGATCGGGAATTTCGGCGGTGGGAATATAATTGTGGTGTTCTCATGGTAACGGCAAGAATAAAAGGGTTGTTTTCCCCAACATTAACACAAATGTGTCGGAAGAGTCGATTCTTTATAAATCAATCATATAAAATATGTTTGACGCTCATTGCTTTGATAATATTTTCATCTTTCCCACAGCAAGTCAATGCACAAAACTTAATAAAGCTATATATAGATTCACGATTGTTCACAGAACCCTATAGGAATGCCGCTTTCCATTCCAATATGTTCAGAGAATCTGATCTTGCCCAATGGCTTGCTAATGATGATGGGATTTCATTCCGGAATACGGTAGCCACATTAGGAGATAATTATCTTTTAGTTTATCAGGAAGGGAGAGTGATAGCTCCCGTTACAAAAGACTTTTTACTTCGGTTTCGTTATAATAAACATCAAAAATATTACATTGATTCCAAAAAAATAAAAGCAATTGTTGAAACGGAATACAGGAGTAAATCCGGCATCACATCAGGTCTTTTGGTCTCTGGTTACAAGGAAAAGGAAGATATGGATGTGGGCGGGGCAATTGGTTTTCGTAAGTCACAAAACAGATATATCAGGATTTATTACATAGCACATCGCTGGCTTTATAATGAAAAAATAAAAGGGTCTTCAAAATACAAAAAATTCCCAAACCAGGTTTTAATAGAATCTCAATACGATTTTAGTAAGTATTCGCGAGTTTTTATCGAGATATTTTATGAGATGCCCTGGATTCTTCAGTCTTCATCTGATGACGAATTATCGGGTGGAGACAGGTTATCAATCTCAGGGCTGCTTATTCAAAGTAGAAACCAACTCAGTCGGGGTCTGTTTGTTGTGATGGGTAATCGACCGGGATATATGCCGGGATATCTCTTGATTAAACCGTTTATTAAAAGAACGATGAACCCCTGGACATGGGAAATCAGTTTACCTTATGAATTTCGATCTTCTTTGAATTCTGATGGAGATAAACGAATAAGTTCTTCCGTTATCCCACAAGCTTCTATAAGAAGAACTTATGGCGATAAATTCTTCAATGAATTCCATGTCATGCCATACATCCGAAGCAATAAGTATGATAATGAAAGCTACGGATATTGGTATAGAGGCTCGTATTTATTTTTTGGATTTTCAACCGGATTTGAGTTTCATGGTGAGTCCGTAAAGATTTCAAATAAAAACAGACAATTGCCTGAAGGTGAAATCCGGTTTAAAGCAATCAACGAGATAAATGATTTGTGGAGTCGTAAAACCTTGACATTAAATATCCTATTGAATCTTATGTGGTAGAAAATTGCGAGATTGGTTCACAAGGGCCTGCAATTATGCCAATCAGTGTGAGGCAGGTAAAATTTCTTACACAAAGACGCTAAGACGCAAAGATATTTAAGCGCAAAGACACAAAGAAAATATCCTGTTAATCCTGTGCATCCCTGTAATATTATTTATATAAATGGTAAAATCATCAATTCTGGAATATCTGACTAAATATTATATCAAATCCGATAGCCCCGCTAAAGTCAAAATTATCTATTAAAAATGCAACTTTGCTTGATTAGCTTAGTATATTGAAAAGCGGAAAGAAGTCATCATGCATTCGTAATAGAGCCTGACCGGTTTGTATCACTCCAAACCACCATCTTAAAGGCTTACATTATAGCTAACACTAACTTATTGGAAGATTATTGCATCCGATTTTAATCGATTTTGGACGATTCAAGCTGTACAGTTATGGCTTGATGTTATTTATTGCATTTATTCTTGGGATATTCATTGCCAGTCGTCGTGAGAAAAGATATGGTCTTCCCGAGGCGGCAGCGCTTGATTTCTCGGTGGCAATTATTATCTCAAGTCTTATCGGTTCAAGGACGCTTTATGTCCTGACACATATAGCAGAATTCCGCGGCAGGTGGTTTGATGTTGTCAATCCGTTCCAATCTGATGGCACAATTGGTATCGCGGGCTTGGTGTTGGTTGGCGGGGTTACAGTCGCAATTTTGACTATTCTCGCAATGGCATGGCTGCGTGATATAAACTTACTTCGAATTTTGGATGTATTTGCGCCGTCATTAGCTTTGGGAATCGCCATCGGGAGGATTGGATGTTTGTTAAATGGATGTTGTTATGGACTTCCAACTGAACTTCCCTGGGGAATTACCTTTCCGATGAACTGCCCGGCTGGTGCGCATTATGTTGATATCCATATCCACCCTACACAGATATACGCGATTTTATATAATTTCGCAATTTTCGGAATAATTCTGTTTGCTGAGAAAGGCAAAATCAGGTTCCCCGGCTTCTCTGCTTCAATATTCTTTATGGTTTACGGTATATTCAGATTCATTAATGAATCATTGCGTTATCATGAATCGGGTATGCATTTAGTAGATTGGAATAGCGGATTTATTACGGTCAGCCAGGTATTTGGAATTGGTTTATTTTTAATAGGAACAATTATTTTTATTGTCAATCGAAATGCTTCTGAATTATCTGGAAACAGTTCAAAAAAAGACAGGATTGAATCATGAATTATTTTCGCACTCTTCTGGTAATATTTCTTATAGCAATATTTACATTCCCGGTTTTTGCTGCCGATGCGGATAGCGCCAGGAAAAATGAAGCATTATTGACTCGCAAGGAAAGAAGTGACCTTATAAAGGAAATTCGTGAGTATATCTTTTTATTCGGAACAATTTATCGTGAAATAAATGAGAATTATGTCGACCAGGTTGATCCGGAAGAGTTTCTTAAGGCTGGTATTTTTGGTATGATGAACACTCTTGATCCCTATACGGAGTATTTTGAGCCCGAAGATACGGATGATCTCCAGATCATCACCAAGGGGCGTTATGGTGGCATCGGAATACAAATCGGTTTACGGGGTCCTGATCGTGAATTGACAATTATCGCTCCCATTGAGGGTACACCGGGCTGGAAACTAGGATTAAAACCGGGTGATCGAATTGTTGAAATCGACGGTGAATCCACCAAGGGATTTAATACACGGGATGCTGCTAACAGGATGAGAGGCGTTCCCGGGACAACGGTTAATGTTGTCATTATGCGAATTGGTGTCGATGAATCGATTTCTTATGAAATTGAACGCGCTGATATTCCTGTTATTGATGTTAGTTTTTCTGGTTTTGTTGAGGATGGGATAGGGTATATCCGCCTGACAAGATTCAGCCGTAACGCAGGCAAGCAGGTTCGAGCGGCAATTGATTCGTTAGAGGATATTGGGTTGGAATCCCTAATATTTGATATGCGAGGGAATCCCGGAGGACTGTTGCCTGAGGCTGTAAATGTCGCTGAAAATTTTGTAAATGAAGGCGATTTAATTGTATCAACAAAGGGCAGAGTCCCTACCGCCAACCGTGAGTTTTTCTCCAACAGGGCGCCGTCACTTGCTCCGGGAATTCCGCTGATTGTTCTTGTCAGCGAAGGTTCCGCTTCAGCTAGTGAAATTGTGGCAGGCGCTATTCAGGATCTCGATCGTGGATTAATAATTGGAAGAACGACCTTTGGGAAAGGGCTTGTGCAATCGGTAATTCCATTCAACAAATATCAAACTTCTCTTAAACTTACAACTGCAAAATATTATACTCCATCCGGACGTTTGATACAAAAAATCGATTATTTCACTGACAATGATGCTTTAATCCTCGATACTACTCTCCAGGAAGAATCTGAATTGCATTATTTCACCACCAATGGTCGTGAAGTGAATGCACATGGCGGTATTCAGCCTGATTTTGACGTCGAGCAGCCGGATGTCAGCGATGCAATAATTGAGCTGTGGCGTCAGGGAATGTTCTATAATTTTGTCGCCTGGTATAAGGGCGAATACCCTGAACTTGAGTCCTGGGAAATTACAGATGAGGTGTATAATAGTTTCAGGGGATACCTGGATGAACAAGAATTTAAATTTGAAACAAATATTGAAAAGAACCTGGCAAAAATTCTAAAAGATGCCGAAGAATACAAATACACAGATGAATTTATTTCCACGTTGAATACTCTTGACTCATTAGCACAAGGCGTTCACAATACAATGCTTACAGGCGATGAATATGAGATTCGAAAGAGACTGAAAGCTGAACTTTCATCATTAATCGGTGGTAATGTCGCCAGGGTGGAAGCAACAATTGAATTTGATCTCCAGGTGCAGAAAGCGCTGGAAGTCTTAAGTAACAATAACGTCTATGCTGGTACTCTGCTTGGAACATTGGAGGTGGAGGAAAAAATTACTTCAGAATGAAAGAACAGTATTTCTCAGATGAGAACCTTGCGCAAGTAACTCAATCTCTGTTGCAATCAGCTTGTGATAAATCCCATCAAAGGAATTTATTCCTGAAGCCGGAGAAGTCTGCATTGATTGTCCTTGATATGCAGAATTATTTCCTGGAACCGTCATCTCATGCTTTCATACCGAGCGCACCGGCAATCATCGGTAACATTCAGAAACTTGTTGAAATCTTCATATCTAAATCTCGCCCGGTTATTTTTACCCGTCATGTGAATTCTGGAGAAGACGCCGGTATGATGAAAAAGTGGTGGAAGGATTTGTTATTGATTTCTGATCCGGCAAGCGAGATTATTCCACAACTTATTGAATATGATGCAGATGTTATAGTTAAGACACAATATGATGCCTTCTATAATACCGAGCTTGAAGAAATGCTGCGAAACAACGGTGTTGAACATATTGTCATCTGTGGAGTAATGACTCATCTATGTTGTGAATCTACCGCCCGTTCTGCATTTGTCCGGGGATTCATGGTGCATTTTCCTCTCGATGGAACAGCGACATATAATCGAGAGTTTCATTTATCCACAATCAGGAACCTTTCACACGGATTTGCCTCAATATTAACTGTTCAGGATGTCATGAATCAGATGGTAAGAGATGCCGAAGACAATTGAAGTTTGCATAGCCGGAGCTGGTCCGGCAGGAATTGCTGCTGCGATTCAATTGAAACGGTACGGAATCAGTCCAGTTCTATTGGAAAAGGATACTGTAGGCGGACTGCTGATCAATGCCAACCTTGTCGAAAACTATCCAGGATTTCCCGGGGGGTTGACAGGCAAACAATTGGTCAGGAAATTTCGCAAGCATCTCGAGGTATCGGGGATAGAAGTCATCAAGGAAACGTTACTCGGAATTGACTTTGAAGGGGGTAATTTTTCATTAAGGACAGACCAAAACAATTATTCCAGTCGCCTGGTTGTTCTTGCCACTGGAACAAAACCCAAAAAGATTCGTCTCGCCGGGTTGGATCAGGTACTTGGGAAATATGCGTTTCACGAAGTATATCCAATAATGAAGGTGAAAAATAAAAGAATTGCAATTATCGGCGCTGGTGACGCAGCTTTCGACTACGCTTTGAACCTTGGGAGGCATAATGAAGTCTCGATAAACAACAGGGGCAGGAAATTTTCCTGTTTGCCTCTCTTATATGAACGAACACAAATATCACCAAATATTAAGTACAGAACTAACTACAATTTAACGGAATTATCGGTAAAAAATGAAGAGTTGGGATTGAAATGGGAATCTGGTGGAGGAAAGTCAGAGGAAGTTGTACATTTTTTGCTTATCGCAGTTGGCCGCGTTCCAGGCATGGGATATTTAGATAGCTTAGAAGAATCTCAATTATCAGAGTTGCGATCAAAAGGTTTACTTTACATGATAGGTGATCTGGCAAATGGAAGATTTCGTCAGGCAAGTATAGCGGCAGGAGAAGGAATTAAGACTGCAATGTTAGTTTATGAAAAATTAAAAGAGTTTGGAGAATGAGAGTAATAGCCGAGCTTGGAAATGATGATGTTGCGAATGTTTATATAGCTGAGTCTGAAACCGGGCGAAAAAATGGGATCAGAACCAACAAAATCGAGTTTGTCGAAGCCTTGAAACCGCCATTTCCCAGGGAACGGAAATGGGTGAATATTGTATCTACCCTTTACGGCTGCCCTGTTCAATGTCCAATTTGTGATGCCGGAATGAATTATCGTGGCAAATTGAATTCTGATGACCTATTATTCCAGATAGACTACCTCGTGAATAAAAGATTTCCGGATGGTATAATTCCTTGTGATCAATGGAAGATTCAATTTTCCAGGATGGGAGAACCGGCATTTAATATGGCGGTCATCGATGTGCTTGAGTCGCTTCCAGAGAGATATAAAGCTCCTGGATTGATGCCGTCAATTTCAACTGTTGCGCCTGAAAGCACAGATCACTTTTTTGAAAGACTGCTTGTCGTTAAACGACAACTGTATCCGGAAAAATTCCAATTCCAATTCTCTGTCCATTCTACTGATGAAGAGGTTCGACGCCAGTTGATTCCCTGCAGGACATGGGATTTCAGTAAGATGGCGCGTTACGGCGAAGAATTCTATTCAACCGGTGGAAGAAAAATCACCCTCAATTTCGCGCTCATAGATGGTGTACCGGTCAATGCAGATAAGCTGCTGAAATACTTCGATCCTGATATTTTCCTTATAAAACTTACCCCGTTAAATCCAACTCTTAGCGCTGAGACAAATGAATATAGTTCCAAATTTGATTCGCAAATTGAACTTGAATTAATAACCGGCGAGCTAAAATCAAAAGGTTTCGAAGTGATCCACAGCCTTGGTGAATTAGAGGAAAATGCAATAGGCAGCAATTGCGGGCAATATGTTTCTATGCTTGAAAAAAATAATACAACTTTGCAGGATGCTTATACCTATCCAGTGAATAATATGATTAATACTTAGAGCTTTTCACTTCGCTCCAATGACGTTTTGACTATTTATATTTCCATGTAGAGTACATTATTTGAGTCTCTTGTTTTCCAAAAGATCAACGTAAGCAGACTCGACCAAATCCTGATGGTTGATTTCAAGGTTTGTCATTAGTTCTTCCGCAATCTTGATACTATAATCGTTTTTTTCGCCTGGCTCGAGTACAACTTCGAGTTCGATGAACAAACCCAAATCTTCCACGTCGTCAAAATGGATACGGGTTTGACCGGTATGATAAACTATGCGTTTTTTTCGGACTACACTACGCACGCCAAGAGCTTTTGTCAGAGCTTCTTTTAGCGTATCAGGATTATCGGTCGGGTAGATGATATAATTCGATTCGCTGGGTTCGATGGAATCGCTTCTTTCATATTTAATCAACTCACCGGTGCCGTCACCAAACTCCCTTAGCTTCAACCTGCCGGTGGATACATTAAAGAAAGTGTCTTCCTGGAAAAGATGTTGGGGTGGGTCATCGCTAATTTTTTTTGCAATGGTTATCTGTCTTTGAAAATCATTGGCTTTAGCTTTTATCTCAATGTTTTTTGACATAATTCAGTAGTAAATTCTTATGTAATGAAACTGTGTGGTTTGATCAATTTCCCTGAAAATGTATAGTTTGACCTATTCCCTGAAGGGGAATAATATGAATAGCCACAGGTGTTAACCTGTGGGACAGAGATTGAAACAAACCAACCCTGACGGGGTTGGACTGTGCAAATCTCAAAAACTGAATTTAGACAAGTTACACAATTGAACCCTTTCAGGGTTCGTTTCTATTGGATCACAATGTTCCATGGGTTCTACCCATGGCTATTCAAATTCAACTCCTTCGGAGTTGTTTGTTCTGAATATTCATTTGAAATAATATTAAGCGCTCTTTTAGCGAACACCTTATTTATCTCTTCATTGAACTCTTCTACTCTTTTTTGCGCATTATATCTGTTTCCCTGGTAAAAACGAGGCAACAATCCGAGACTGACAATAAGTGCATCAGAATACAACCCACGATATATCATACTTCCAGTCATATATCCTATTCCGCCGTTGATTAGCAAAGAATTTATTCCGTCCCACCATGCCCCGGCATACATCTGTCCGCTTCCGGGTAAGAATGTTGACAGCCATTTAGCCCGGTCAGGATTCTTCAGGGTTGGATAATTATCATTCGAAAATATTTTCAGCTTCTGATTTTTGTTATCGGGAATGTCAGCATAGTATTGACTTAAAACATCAAATGCCTCTTCCCATTTATAAGTGTATATATAACAAATTCCAAGGTTAAATCTTGCCCGGTTGCGAACTTGGGGATATTTGCTGAATGTGGCAATACGGGTGAGGTTGAATGCTGCTGAACTATAGTTTCCGGCGGCAATACCGGTTACTGCAATATCAATCTTACGTTCGCCACGAATACTGTCATTATCTGCAGAAATAATTGCTTGTTCCAGGGATGCTATTGATTCATCCCATTTTTCCATTTCACGATATGCCATTGCAATGGAATAATAAACGTCGCTTAGTTGTATTTCATCCTCATAATATGCGAGGATTCGCTTGTAATCAGCATCAGCGGCATGATAATGGTGGAAGATAAATCGTTTATATTCTGTGATAGCTTCATAAGAATAACCGGATTCTGCCAGGCTATCAGCAAGTTTCAGGATTGGATCACCGGCAGAAGCTAATGAGGCGTTAAAGGCACACAATAATACCAGGCTCGCGAACACCAAAATCCTGAACATCCTTAAAATCCTTACATCCTGTGAATGATTTTCTTAAGATAAGTCATAAACGAATTAAATCATGGAAATTCATCAAAATCCCGGAATTCGTCATCAACATATTCTTCCAACTGTTCAAAAATTCGAAGTTCAAGACGAATGTTATACCGTTTTACACTGACCATAGAACCGTAAATCCCGGATAAATAGAATCCACTTCCAAGTGTACCATACACCCACCCACTTTTGGAGGATGAACCGTTCCTATCAAAACCACGCCAGCTTTGCCAGGCGCTTACTCCGGTCAGGAGAAGAGACACAAAGCAGTCGGTATATTCACCCGTATAGAATTTTCCGGAGCCGGGAACTGCTACTGAGAGAAATCCCGCTTTCCACTTTTGTTTATACGGCAGTTTAGCTGCTTCCTGGGTTAGTAAATGAAGCAGAAAAGAATAACTATCTGGATTGTCAGAATTGCGAGCTTTGGTAAGAGATTGATTTGAAATCTCCAGTGCTTTGTTCCAGTGCCGCATACGAAGGTGGTTAGCAACTATCAGGTTATAAGTGTGAAGTTCTTTCTTTACTTCGCTTGCCATGAAGTTATCGATTACGTTCAATGAATACCAATAATTTCCCTGCTTAAAATACGCCAGACCAGATTCAAACTGTATTTTTTCAGATAATTGTCTCAACGGATAGGGGTATAGATACGGAAATGCACTCACAATAGCGCCATCTAAATCACCTCCGAGGCGTAAACTTCGTACGATTCGATAAGATATAGTATCTGCATTCGTATAATCATTAGTAGTAAGAAGATACCGCTTATACTCACCCGCCGCTCTCAGGTAGTCTTCGTCATAATAAAGGTAGTTCGCAAATTTTAATAAATTATCCGGTGAAAAATAATTGTTTTGTGAAAGCGCCGGCTGCACAAAAACACCAACTGCGATCATGGCGAATATGTATTTCAAATGCTTGGTCAAAATTATATCCTGATCACAGGTTTTTTATTCTTATCAGGTTTTTCCGGAGCAAACAAGACATTTTCTTCCGGCGGATCGATAGCGCTGTTTGTCTTGGGATCAAGAGGATAATTGTACCGGGTAAGACCGTTACAGCGTGTCAAACGGTCAAGAGTCATTAGTGAACCCTGGAAAAATCCATAGCGATGAAGACACTTCATTCCATAGGAGGAACATGATGGCGTAAACTGACACGAGGGGATATCCTGGCTCGAAATAAAACGTTGGTATAAACGGATTGGCAACAGCAAAACTGCTGATGAACTGTTGAGATTGCGACGAAAGTTGTATTTGAAAGGTTTTTTTTGATTTTCAACGATCTGATTTGTATTTATTATGAAGCTAAAATCCTCTTTTTCATCTGCCCAGGCAAACATCCGCGGGATAGCCAGAAAGCAGGATATTAACAGGAAAATTCGCATGGATTTCAGAAAAATTTCCATATTACCATTCAATCTCATGGGGTATGATATCTGCAGGTAATTCAAAATTTATTATATCATCGGGTAGTTCTGAATTAAAAACAGGATTGGAAAATTTTATTTCCTCTGAGTAGGATATTTTGTTCGATTCATAAATCTTTGTAATAATGGTAAGTGGAAAATACTGACCTCCGTGATTTACATGATCAGAATACCTGGTATCGGAAATATTTCTCCCCCTGGTATCCCTGGTGACGGAACTTACAATTTTATCAGCGGCAAGCTTTATTGTAACGAGGGAAATATGCTTTTTTAGTTCCGATGGTGGAATCCACGTCATTTCAAGTGTATCGTTTTTTATCCCTGAATTTTGTAATGAAAACCCTACTTCCGACAGTCCGAAATCACTTTTTGACACTGCCTGAAAAGCTTGAAAAAAAGGTAAGGTGGTAGGATTCTTAGTGTTGATTTTGATTATTTTCTGCTCGTCAGGGTAATATATGAGCAAGGAATTCGATTCGAATATCATCCATTGCAGAATTGGCATTTTGGTTTTAACCAACATTTTGTCAGGGTATTCAAAGAATATTGTACCCGATTGAGATTCGGATACGTCATGATGTTTCACATTACGGACAAAATCAATTGTTAAGGTATTAATCGTCTGCGAATAAAGTTTAGATGTGCCGCAAAAAAAACCAAATGCAATTATAACGATAATATCTCTTAATGATATAGACATTTTCACTTGTTCATAAACCGTTATGTCTTCAAAGTGTAATTAATAAACAATCAATGGGTTATATTCATCCGTAGATCAAAGTTATCAGTTGACTTTTCTTGCCTTGGATTTATAACTTTCTCCAAATATTCATCTATAAATAATTTATCTATTCAAACCAGCAAGGATCCAAAGTGACCATCCGATAAGTGCATAAGTTGTATTTTTCTTCCTGGCTTCCTTCTTATAAGCATCAGTAAAACCAAGAACATAATCAGTTGGTTTTCCGATCAACATTGACGAAGGAACCTCAGTCTCACTTAAGTAATAGGCGCCGCCTACTCCGAAACATCCGCAGCATATACCACCGAATACCCAGGAGATTTTGCCTTCAGCATATTTCTTCCCGTCAATTATTCCCTGTAAATAATCATCAGATTCAGTGAAGTTTCCAGAGGAAGGGACTGCAGTTTCTTGAGTTGAATAGCTCGCAGGCGGTTTATCAGCTTCTTTCTCGCCGGTAATCTGCAATACCGCTTCATTAAGGCTTTTTAATGCAACATCTTCAATTGATCCTTTATGCCTCGAGCTGCCGGTGCTGATTAATTCTCCGGTTTCAACATCAATCAATCGAATTGAAATCACATATAGAGTGCCAATTTTTCCGATGGAACCTGCTACCATCTGCTCAACTCCCAACATCTGACCGGCAGCAATGATGCATTCATCCGATGCACATCCTGACATCTGGAAACCGACTTCGGCTAAAATTTCTTCCATCTTGATGCGCTCGAGAACTCTGAACTTTCCCGTTTGGAATAATTCGTCACGGAGAATATCGCTGAACATAGCTTGGTAATTGGCTGGAACTCCATCACGCATATCAAGATTAAGCGCCGCAATAGTGGTTTTATTTTCGTTTTGTGAATATGTGGCAGCGGTAAAGATACCGAAGATCAGGAAGAGACATATTTTAGATATAAATCGCATTTTGTTTTACACCCTGATGAATTTTGTTAATTATAGCAATAATTTTTCATCAACTCAATGACTTGCATGATGAATTTTAGGAATTCACGCAAGATGAGTACATGAATATCCCTAATCTAACGGGTTCCCGAATTTTGATAAAAATAGAATCTCTCAATTGTATTATTCAGTTCAACATTCAAAATGTCTCTAAAGTCAGTTATCGTGGTAACAATTAAAAAGGCTTGAGATAATCTACCTCAAGCCTTGAAAATATGTACGCCTGTAGGGATTCGAACCCCAAACCTCCTGGTCCGTAGCCAAACGCTCTATCCAGTTGAGCTACAGGCGCATACAATTCATGATCAAAATAATTGAAGGTCTAATGGGATGCAATATGAAGTTCAGAGATACGAGACAATTCGATTCACATAGATAGATTATTGTTTAGCAGAACAGATGACTTGCCTGAGCTTCTCTACACACCTACTTTCTCTGGAACTTCAGAAGGAGAAAAACATGCATGATACGATTAACCGTCGAAACTTTCTTTCCAAATCCCTTGGAGCTGCTGCGGGTATCGCGCTCTCAGGAAACCTGGCAAAAGCATCATCAAAGAATAAACTGCCTGATCCCGGGAAATTCCCCGTGAAAGTAATCGCCTCTCGAAATGGTTTTGAAGCTACAAGATTGGCTTACGAAAAAATTACATCAGGTGAGGATACACTTGATGCGGTTATCGCTGGAGTCAACCTGGTGGAGAACGATCCGAATGATCATTCTGTCGGGCTTGGCGGGTTGCCTAATGAAGATGGTGTGGTAGAACTCGATTCTTCTGTTATGCATGGTCCAACACACCGGGCGGGGGCAGTAGCGGCTTTGCAGAATATTAAGAATCCATCAAAAGTGGCTCAACTGGTTCTGAAATACACCGATCACGTTCTCATTGTCGGCCAGGGAGCACTTCGTTTTGCAAAAGCGTATGGTTTTGAGGAAGAGAACCTGCTGACGGATGATGCGAGAAAAATCTGGCTTAAATGGAAACATACACATTCGGATCGGGACGACTGGCTGAGTCCGCCACCGTTTAAAGAGGATCCTTTTGGGGAGGAGTTTTTCGGCAGGATTACAGGAACGATTCACTGTGCCGCTCTGAATGCTAATGGCGATATGTCATGCACTACCACCACGAGCGGGCTGTCATTTAAAATTCCCGGACGTGTTGGTGATTCGCCTATTATCGGAGCCGGGCTTTATGTCGATAACGATATCGGTTCATGCGGCAGTACCGGCAGGGGAGAAGCAAATCTGCAAAACCTGTGCTGTTTTGCTGCTGTAGAATTGATGAGGAATGGCATGGATCCCAAGGATGCAGGACTTGAAGTCCTTCGCAGGGTCGCAAATAAGACATCCGAGTCCCATTTACTGCGAGATGATGGAAAACCCAATTTTGGTTTGAGTTTTTACCTGCTCTCGAAAGATGGAAGACATGCAGGAGTGACAATGTGGGGACCTTCGCAATTCTCAGTGACGGATGAAAAAGGGACGAGGCATGAGGATAGTGCTTATCTTTATAAAAGAAGCGAATAATCTATTTTTCAAATCAAATCAGAATTAAAAAGGGATCTGATCATTTGCACCTGAAAGTGTTGCCATTAAACAGTAATATGGTTTTGATTGTAATCTTAATGATTATTACAATCAACTCTTTTGCATCAGGAGAGGATTCTCCATTAGTAAAAGAAGTTATTGCAGTTAAAGACTCCCTGCTTGCTCTCGCTGATACAACAGAAGATGGATTATTAAAGAGTCGACTTGCTTACCAAGCAAATATCAACAGCTTATATCACAATGAATTAATTAATAGTTGCGAGAGGCATTCAGATTATTACTTTTCCATTACTGAATTAAGTATTACTGCAAGGTCTAAAAGAATTGAATTCCATTATATGGAATCATCAGCTCACAATGCAGATGTAGAACTTCAAAGTCTTAGAGCGCTAAAACATCCTTTCGTTGATTCAACATGGAGTTTTAATAACAGTTTTGTAAACCTTTTGACAATATATAAATTCTTGGAAATGCAGGAATATGATGAAGATTATATCACTAATCATTTGGAAAAATATCAGAGCATAAGGTCAGTCAATTTTCCATTTTTTAGTTTAATTCGTGGAGACTATGCTCTGAAACGTAGTGATGCAAATAAAGCCATTGAATACTACAGAAAGGTTATAAATATTCATGATGAACATAAAAAAAGCCGCATAGAAGCTTGGATAGAACATGGACTACCGAGAAAGGAATCAATTTCACGATTTGTGAATGATCCAAGTGAGAATGTGCCTGTTATTGAAAGGTGTGAAGCTTATCTTGGAATAGCTCGGGCTATTGAAAAGCAAAGAAAATATCAGGTTGTCGTTGATTCATTACTTTATTATTTCCATACAGATGGCTTTTCTGATGATGCCGTTTTCCTTATGGGAAAGTGCCTGATAAAACTTGGAAGAGTAAACGAAGCAAAAAGACTTTTCCAGATTACGCTTGAATTGAATCCATGTCATTTGAATGGGCATTATTATTTAGGAAATGGTTATACAAGATACAATTATTCTGAATTAAAAGATAAGTATAAAAGCCTATTCCCTGATAATGCAGCCACATTATATCCTGATATTCTCAAGAATAAAATTGATTCTAAAAACCAAAATGCTTCAGAGGAATATCGAAATTTAGTACGTGAAAGCTATCCTGATGCGATAGAACCGATGATATTTTTGGCATCGCATGAATGGGAACGAGGTAACCTTAAAACAGCAGAATGGTGGTGTTACAAGGCGCTTCTTAAATGTCCTGAGTATGGCAGGGCACATGCTATACTCGCCAAGATTTATGAAACTCACCGAATGAGTTTAAGTATTTTTCATAACCATGACGATTCTGTTTTTGCAGCAACTCAAATGCCGGAAATAAGAGACATTGAAAAATATGTAATTAACTGGAACCAATTATCTCCTCGCCATCAGAAAAGAGTCGCAATGTCGCTGGAACCGTGGAGACAGTTTATTCCCGCGCTTGCAGCAACCGGAAATACACTGTACATCAAACCTCTATATGAAATCCTTTCTGAGGTTCCTTTCCTGCAATCATTGCGTGATCAACGGATTGGGCTGGATGGCAGGTTATGGGATGATGTTCGAGGGGTTGGCGGGCAGCATACTGTAACGGGAATCGAAGATGTGGAGCGTTCAATATATGGCGGTTATAATACTGTTCTACATGAAGTGTCTCACCAGGTTCATTACCTCCTGACTGAACCGGAAAAACAACAGATCGAACAAACTTTTCGTAATGCTAAATCAAGTGAAGCCGAAGGCAATCCTCACTTCATGAGCCGTTATCAAAGTCTTACAGTATGGGAATATTTTGCTGAAGGGGTGAATGCATATTTTACACCTCGAAGAAATGAGTATGATTCGAAAGAAATCCTTCGTGAACGTCTCTTTGAAATGGATACATCACTTGTAAAACTTGTGGAGCGGTTCATCTCAATCGAGGACATGACCCCATACTATACAATCGGTCTGGTAAATTCAGCGTACAGTGAACTCGAAGGTGGAAATGCTGCATCTGCCATAGAAATATTGAATTCAGTCAGCGATGAAGAAGAAAATGAGAGTTATGTATTAAATGCAAAATCATACGTTTACTCATTGCTTGACATGGATTCTGAATCCAAAAAGACGGCACGAAATGCTATCCGAAGATATCCTGACCAATCCTCAGGATACCTGTCAACGGCTACGGCAATTCATTACTCAGGTGATCATGGATTAGAAACAGAAGAAAAGATACTCTTAAAAGGACTTCAACGTCCGAATATAGACGACGAAAACCAATTGTATCTCAGGTTAGGGGATTTATACTGGGAGCATGGGCGATATGGACAGGCAATAGTTTACTATGACAGTGTCAGGAAGAGTAACCCGGACAATCCTGAAGCTATATGGGGATTGGCAAACTCATTGTGCGACAGCTCTCTTGTTACAAATAATCAAAATGATGTGTATATATTTGAAAAAGGCAGGGGACTTTTTGATAAATTAATAGAGAAACGAAGTGGAAATGTTGATATTCGATTGTCTTATATGAGGGTGCTGTTACAAAATGACGATCTAAAAGCTGCTGAAGAACAACTTAAAGAGGCAATATCTTTATACCCAAAGGATCAGGAAGTTAAAAGTTATCGACTTTGGCTCGAATTTGAGAAAGGGAACCTGGAATATAATATTGATATTCTCGATGATAAGCGTCAACAACGGGATGAGGATTTGACAGTGGGTCAATACATACCAGATTTGACAGAGATAATTAAATTATTGGGTCTCGAAGGAAGTGAAAAAGATGATTGTTGGAAAATTATAAAGAAGGATATTAAAACATCAAATCCTGAATGGTTTTTTAATAGCGTACGGCAGGAATACACATCGATAAATGAATTTCCTGATTGGCTGGTAAGGTTATCGAATGAGATTAGATAGGGAAATGGTATTCTGATAAATATGAATAATCTCGATCCGACATGTCATTTCTGCCTTCCAGGCTGTCCGACAATGTCATTCTCGGACTTGATCCGTGAATCCACGAAATCGTAACCTGTTGCAAAGACTGGATTCCTGCTTTCGCAGGAATGACACTTTGAGCAGATTTTTGCATTATCGGATAGCCTGCTTAGCATGAATATTCCGAACTAAACAGTTACGAAATATTAACAAACACTCAAAAATCATGTATGTTCAACAATATCTCCCAGGTTTGTAGGGAGTATAATTATGAACTTTGTTCCTTTCCCAACTTCGCTCTCTACGAGAATCTGTCCATGATGATCCTGCATAATCTGGTAGCAGATAGATAATCCAAGCCCGGTTCCAACGCCGACCCCTTTTGTAGTATATCCAGGATCGAAAATCTTGTCGAGCTTATCTTTAGGAATTCCAACTCCGGTATCCTGAATTTCAATATGTATGTTACCAGCAAGTTGATAGGTTGTGATTGTAATTTCACCCTTATTTTCGATTGACTGCCTGGCATTCATAAGAACATTCAGGAAAACCTGGTTTAATCTGCCGGGATAACACGAAACCACAGGGATATCGCCATAATTTAGATGAAGAGTTATATCATGTTTCATCTGATGATGTATCAATGTCAGAGTATCTTCGATACCCTCATTGATATCTCCATCCTTTAAATCAGCTTCATCAAGTCTTGCAAATGATCTCAGCCGTTTGACTATTGTAGTTACTCTTTCAGTGCCCTCTTTTATTACCCTGTTAGCCTCCTCAATTACGCCGAACATTTTCGAGACTTTTTTGTTTTCGGTTAACTCATCTGTACATACAGATTGAAGCGCCTCTTTGAGTCTTTCATTTGCGATCATTAAAGAGCCATGCATACTGTTTATTGCACCAATTGGTGTATTTATTTCATGTGCAATACCTGCGACTAGCATTCCAAGCGAAGCCATTTTTTCAGATTGAACAAGTTGACCCTGTGTATCCCGAAGATGTTGATTTGCCTCTGCGAGGTCATCAAGCACTTTTTTCATTTCGGTTATATCGTGCGCAATTCCAATGATTTCCCGTACATTGCCGTCATCATCCCTTAGAACAGAAGCGTCAGTGACTATCCACCTTGCGGCACCTTCGCTGTCACGCATGCGAAATTCATACCCGGCATGTTTATCTCCACCTGCTTTGACACTATTAAGCCATTCCCGCAAAATCGGAATATCATTTTTTTCAATTAAGCTGGTGATAGGTTTGCCGATAAAATCTTTGACTTTGTGCCCGGTGTATTCCTGAAACTTGGGAGATAAATAGGTGAATTTTCCGTTGGGATTGACTGAGTAAATCACGTCATTTGCATTTTCTACCAGGTTACGGAACCGGTCTTCGCTAATTCTTAACGCTTCAACAGCCTGACGTCTCGCAATGAATCCACCTATCATATCTGATGCAGTACGTAACAAACGAATTTCTTCCTCATTCCAAATTCTATCTGAAGACATGTCATCGAAACCGATAAAACCATGCCAGTTTCCAATAACAAAAATTGGAAGAATCAAAAATGATCTTACACCGAGAGATTCAAAAACACTTAGCTCATCAGATGGCAGATTTTCATGGTTACCGCTGTATGGTTTATTTTCAGAAAGCACCTTATGAAGGTTACTGAATCCATTCTCGTATGATAAATTCAGATGTACATCTTTATTGATCTCATGTTCATGCGTACCATCCTTTTCCTCGTATTTCAGGTAGCAACACAAATCATCATTATTATCCTTGTAATTTTCAAAGATAAATACATGACCAACATCAGCAGCTTGTTTTAAATTATGAATAGCATCCTGAATTACATCTTCAATCTCTCCGGATCTGAGAAGTGCCTCTGAACATCCTGCAAGTCCTTCCTCATACCGTAATCTGGAAGCAAGTTTTTCCTGATCTTTTTTTCTCTCAGTAATATCTTTACCCATACCAACAAAATACTGTAATTCACCTTCATCATTGTTGATAGGGAAAATTGAAAGATCAGCATAGATTTTGCCCCCCGATTTCTTATTATAACTGACTTCTCCTCTGAAGCTTCCTTCTTCCTCAAGTGATTTGCCTATTGTCTCTTGATGATGATGATCCATTACAGATTCTTCTAATTCTCTTAATTGAGGATTTATTTCTATTGTATTTCCTGATGGATCGGTAATACCAATTCCATCGCTTGATGCTAAAAAGATTTTATGGTACAACTTGAGTTTCTCTTCAGCTTCTCGTGCTTCTGTGATATCGATACCAATAGCCACGATATATTCTACATTACCCCCTGAATCCATCAGTGTGGAATTCGACCAGGAAATAAGTTTTTTGTCGCCAGATTTGGTGATCCAGTAGTTCTCACCTTCATTAGATTTTCCTTCTCCAGACAATTCCGAGAATACATTTTCAACTTTTTCTTTATCTCCATCCGGAATTAGTTGTCGGAAGGGTTTGTTCTTAACTTCACTGAAGGAATAGCCTGTAATTATTTCACAGGTACGATTAAATCGTACTATATTTCCCTCAAGATCGAGTACAATAATTAGAGCGTCAGCAGTGTCTAAAACCGCCGAGACAAAATTTCTTTCCTTCAAAAGTTCTTCTTTAGCATCCTGCCTCTCAGTAATATCTTCTGCTACACCACAAATCCGGTATATCTTGCCTTCTTCATTCTTTACTGGATAGGCTGTCTCACGTATCCAGCGAATGGATTTATCAGGCAGAACAATTCTGTATTCCTCCTCATATTTTCCTGAAATCTGCTTCTTTATAGCATTTTTCATCCTCTGTCGATCATCAGGGTGAATTATCTCTAACAGGCATTCGGGATTTTTACAGACAGCCTCATATTCGAAACCAAAGATGTCAATATACTTGGGACTAACATAAATCAGGCTTCCATCAGCAGGATCCATCATCCAGAAGATCTCATCTATGCTTTCTGTAAGCTGCCGAAATTTTTCCTCGCTTTCACGCAGTGCTTTTTCTGATTTACGGCGTTCATCAATATCCCAGAAAGCCCCGATGATTACCGGATCGCCACCTATTTCCGATATGACTAAATTAAAAACCACCCAGATCTTTTCGCCGTTTGTTTTAAGCAACTGGGTTTCAAAGTTTCGCAGATATCCGTCCTTCTGCAGGTGTTTAATTACCTTTTCTCTATCTGAAGGATTTGCATAATAATTGGGTGTTTTTTTACCTATTACATCATTTGGATCATTTCCAAGCATATTCGCAAGCGGTTCGTTGGCGAAGAGTACGGTTCCATCCGCTACTCGGCTGACAAGAGAAGGAATAGGGGAGGAATTGACAAGAGTGGAAAACATCTCTGTTGATTTGCGAAGGCTCTTCTGGGATGCCTCGAGTTCTTCCTTAAGTTTTTTTGATTCAACTGCTTTCTGGAGAGTGTTTTCGATTAAATTCAAATTAATTGGTTTAGCGATAAAATCATAGGCACCCTGTTTGATGGCTTGAACGGCTTCCGGGATGGAACCGTGGGCAGTTATGACGAAGAAAGGAATTTCAGGGGCGACTTTTTTAACTTGTTGCAATACTTCAATGCCATTAATACCCGGCATATTCAAATCGCAGAGAATAATGTCCGTTGAATCAGGATCGAGTTTTTTCAGTCCTTCTTCACCGGAAGCAGCGGAGATGATAGAGTACCCCTGCTCACGTGCTTTTTTCACAAATTCATTGCGTAATTTTGTGTTATCTTCTATATAAAGTATCTGAATGTCTTTCATGACAAATCGAATCCCTGGTTGTTAAAGTTTTCAAGATAGTAAGATTTGAGGCGAAAAGGGAATGCAATAATCTATTGAAATAAATTATGAATACAGATTAATAGAAGTTGAGAGGATTTGATTCAAAAGACTCATCTCAGATTCCTGGCGGAGCGGGACAGGATATTGGATTCATTCATTATCCCACACCTGAAATCGCGTGTCAAGATCAGATCATCCTCTGCGAATTAAACTTTACATATAGGGAAATTAGTACCTACTTTATAAGATTCATAAGATAAAAATTAAGAAAGATCAAAGAGATGAATCGTGAAAGAATGAGTTCGGCAATTTGCTTTATATGCATTACTGCAATCATGTTTCAAGGTTGTGTTGCCGTTGATGTCGTACCATTGGAAATTGATTACGGACAGATCCCGCCGGGTCATGCCGTTATGTATATTGCGGTTCCAAGTTCAGTTAAAGCCTCAGATATTCTAAAGTTTGAGCTTGAAATAGAAGAAGTGGGGCAATGCTCCTTAGAGAAGAATGCTCTCAACAGGATTTATGTCCCGCAGGGAGATAGGAAATTAATACTCAGGAATGTGCCTCAGGACATTAATAATAAAAGAACGATTTCTACATTCCAGGGTGGCGGGATCAACCGTTTTGTTCTTGTCGAACGTTATCAAAAGTCTGCTGGTTCCGAAGAAGATGGTGTATTAACTGATGCCAATTCACCGGTATATCATATTCTTCCGGTGGGAGCTTCTGCGTTTAATGAACTGTTGCGAACAGAAAATCTGCAAACAATACCACTTACAATAATTCATACCGACTAATCTAACGATCACAGAGGCGAAGAGATCGCTGAGACTGAATGACCCTGGCTTTTGTGTGGTACTCAATGCCTCTGCGGTGTGATTTACCAGATAACGAGCAAAAAATAAGAATAATTCCATTCCATATTGACATTTATCTAACGAAATCCGAAATTTCCCAAATTGTAACTGGATTCATCTGCAAATAATGCTGTTTTTGTGTCCTTCATCACAATAATTATGTGGGGTGACTCTTAGCTTCTCGACATTCTAAATTTTGTGAACGAGGAATCCAGTTGCTATATAGTAATTGCTAATTGAGAAAGATAAGAAATTCAAACAACTACATTCATTTAAGGAGAAAAGATGAAACATCTTACAGCAGCAGGAGTGTTGTCCCTTCTTCTGCTCTGGGTTGTCGCGGGCTGTAACATTTTTAGTTTCAGTAATCCCGCTGATTCAGACGCAGATTATGTCGCAGAAGGGGTACAGCATCTCCAGGACGGCGAGCATGCCGATGCTGAAGAGTCGTTTACAAAAGCTTTGGAAGAAAATCCAAACAATGCCGATGCACGCTGGGGTCGAGCTAAAGCGAGATTAAGGGGAGCAGGTTATCCTGCAATCGTATTAGTTTCTGAACTATCTCAGATCGGTGATCTATCAGCGAATACTTCCCTGCCATTTCAGGACCTGAATGTTTGGCCAAACGAAGAGATTAATCCGGTTTACCAGGCACTCTACGGTGTTCGTGAAGATATTGGGGCAATTTACTCTGGTGGCGCCAACAATGATGAATTCCAACCTGACGATGTCGCACTCGACTACGTTGGTGTTTTAGCTGTCCACGGAATCATGATGCTTAGAGATACCAACGTCGATGGCGCTATTGATGATAACGATTTCAATTTAAGCGCTTTGTTAGACGCCATTAATGGATTGGAACTTGATCCGAATATGTGGGATAATCTCCCTGATAGTGTACAGAATGCATTAATCGAGCAGGCAGTTAATCTCTTTGAAACAAGCACTGAGGTATTAATTGATTTTGCGGCTGGTTTACTGGAAGATCAAGAGATAGAAGGTTTTGACGCAGGACAGTTAGGCGCTCTTACGGATTCAATAACTGCTGGTTTGACAGATCCTGAATATTATAACGGTGACTGGCCTCCAGAAGGATGGGGCGAGGAAGAAGGACCATAACGTAAAGGAGAACAGAGATGAAAATTATGCGAGTATTGTTGATTGTAATGCTCCTGTTTGCCCTTTGCGGACAGGCGTTTCCAAAAGGACAAAGGTATGTTCCCACCGGCGCTTACAATTATCTAAGCGTTGGTCAAATGGGAATGGGGGGCATGACTACCATGATTGGTACCAGTGCTGCCACAACATTTAATAATCCAGCCCTTCTGAACAGACAGAAATTCGATATCGAAATCACTCCAGTTATTATTGGCTTAGGTGATGATCTTACAGATATCGTTAATTTTGTCAGTGATCACAAGGACGATTTTGCTGTTTTCGATTCATTATCTCCTGCCGAGCAAGGGGCATTTATCAATGACAGTGAATCATTTGATAACAAATGGATGGGAATTCATGTTTCACCATTTGTTGGTCTTGCGTTCAAAGGCTGGGGAGTAGGTGGTTACGGCAATGTAAGTACTGATGTTAAACTTGATCAGGGTGTTGTAGTTCCATCAGTTGGCGCGCGTGGTTACATGGACGTTGTTGTTGGCATTGGTCATGGTCGTATAGTTGAAATCGCTGGCACGGAATGGGAACTTGGCGCGACATTCCGTTTTATCCAGCGTCAGACGGTTTCGCCGATAAAAGTAAGCGCTGCAGATGCTGGCGATACCGGTGAATTATCTTCGACAGTCATGGATGAACTGGAAGACCCAACAGCAGGTTTTGGAGTTGATGTCGGAATGATTCGCACTTTGGAATTAAAAGGCAAAGAGCTTGATGTTGGTGTTGTTGTTCAGGATTTGATCGGCTCGATGGATGGTATGGTAAAACCGAATCTTAAATTCGGAGCTATGTACCATATGCCTTTCGCTGATAATATGATGCTGAAACGTTTTGATGTTGGTATGGAATATGTTGATTTCTTTAACCGTGCAGGAACAAGTGTTTTCCAGAAAATTAACATGGGTTTGGAAATGAATACTCTTGCCGGTTTGCTGAAACTCCGTGGTGGTCTCCATCAAGGTTACCCGACTTATGGTGCGGGAATCAGGTTGCTGATTTTGAGTGTTGATTATGCTTTCTTCACACGTGAGCTTGGCACCGCTCCGGGTATGTTTCCTGAATCAACGCACAGGATTGGGCTGAGCATAGGATTCTAAATCCAAAATATTGAAAAAATTGTGTTGTCAACTGTACCAGATTGACAATTCGTATATCGAACGCCCGGATTTCCGGGCGTTCGTGTTTTTACTCCAAAATATTATTTTTTTAGTTCTAATACAGAAATCAGCTAACAATTTGGGATATTTGGTATTTTTTGGCATAATTTTAGTGAAATCAGCATTTTGCTCCGGGTACCGGGGTATTTCGAGAATAAAATGCTTGCGTTTTCATTTAACTTTACCTACAGTAAATATTCAAGTTCAATTTTTATACTTGGAATACATTATATTTATCTAAAAATCAATTAGCGATCAGAATCAATAACTCACTCGAATCGAAATTCGGCTGTGCATTAGAATAACCTAATACGAATATTTTTGCTCAACAATAGTTAATACCCTGAGGGGGTACCCTGATGAGTAGAACATTTCATATACTTCTAATTGATTCTGAGGAATCTCACGCTGAATTCATGCATTCCGTGTTCCTCAAAGAACGTGACAGGTTCAGAATCAAAATTGTTCAATCCTTAGCGGAATCCCGAAAAGTTATACCTGAATTCCTACCCGATCTTATTATCACCGACCTGTTCCTGCCTGATGGTAACTGCGAAGAACTTCTTCATCTGAATATTTCCACACTTCCTTATCCTGTAATAATCATGACCACACAAGAGAATGAAGAGATCGCAAAGAAAGCTGTTGAAAAAGGCGCATTGGATTATATCATCAAATCCCAGGATTCGATGGAAGACATAATTCATATAGCCGAACGGACTTTCGGTGAGTGGAACAATATTCAGGAGCGCATACGGGTTGAAGAGGAATTAATTCATAGCGAAAGGCAATATGAGCAGCTTGCAGAGTTGGCAAAAGATGTAATCCTGAAATTTAATATGGACGGACAGATATCCTATATCAACCGTGCAGGCCTTGATGTATTGGGATGTTCATTTGAGCAGGCGCTGGAGCAAAATGTATTAGACCTGATTCCCGATAATCAGAGGGAGGCTGTTCAGCAACGTCTCAAAAAGAGATTAGATGGTGATGATAGTAATCAAAATTACGAAGTCGATATCAAGCATAAGAGCGGTAAATTAACTCCTTTCGAGATCAGTTCATCTTTGATAGTGGAGCGAGGGAAAGCTTGTGGTGTATTGATTGTTGCGCGGGATATAACGAAAAGAAAAAGAAATGACGCTGCATTAAAAGTCAGTGAGGGAAGGTTCCAGAGGATTATTGAACAATCAAACGATGCCATTTATGTTATTCAGAATTTGCGTTTTGTACATGCAAACCCGAAGTTTCTTGATCTCCATGAATATACTTTTGAAGAGCTGGCGTCTGAAGATTTCGACATGATGTCTATTCTCACTCCTTATAGCAAAAGAATCGTTGAAGATAGGATGAAGAAGCAGGAAAGGGGAGAGGAAGTTAAGCGGCATTACGAATTCCAGGCAAAAAGTAAATCAGGAAAAATTCTCTATTTTACCGCAAGTATATCTCAGATTGTTTGGGAGGGGCAACCAGCTACTCTCGGAATGCTTCGTGATGCCACCGAAGTAAAAAGGCTTGAGGAGCAGCTCATCCAGGCTCAAAAGATGGAAGCGGTTGGACAACTTGCCAGCGGGATTGCACATGATTTTAACAACCTGCTGACAGCAATTTCCGGTAATGTCGAGCTTTCGTTAATGAGTCTCGATCAAAATGATCCCTTGTATGATGAGTTGGATGAAGTGATGAATACGGTGGGACGTGCCGCCGATTTAACCAGGCAACTGCTGGCATTCAGTCGTCATCAAGTGCTGATTCCAAAAGTAATTGATTTGAATAAGACCATAAATAACCTGAAAAAAATGCTTAATCGTATTATGGGAGAAAATGTCGAACTGGTTACCTTCGAGACGAAAAACCTCTGCCGGATAAAAGCCGACCCTTCACAGATTGAGCAGGTTATTGTTAATCTGATCGTGAATGCTCGTGACGCCATGCCTGATGGAGGCAAAATCACAATCGAAACCGAAAATATTGAGTTGGATGAAGAATACTGCGAGGATTATCCCTATATAGTACCGGGAGTTCATGTGATGTTGTCTGTCACTGACAACGGGCAGGGAATGAGCGAGGATATAAAGCAGCGTATTTTTGAACCGTTTTTCACCACCAAGGAGGAGGGGCGAGGCACAGGCCTGGGACTGGCGACTGTTTATGGAATTGTCAAGCAAAGTGGCGGTCATATTCATGTATATAGCGAAATTGGATCTGGAACAACCTTTAAGGTTTATCTACCGATTGAGGAAAGCGAAGAAGAAGAAATTACTGTCAAGGCCGAAGGATTTGAAAGCCTTACAGGTACAGAAGTCGTTCTTCTTGTGGAAGATGATCCCGCTGTCAGGCACATGACTTCCCGAAGTTTGACACGATTCGGATACAAGGTAATAGAAGCTAGTAACGGCGGTGAAGCTATTATTTTAAGTAATAAAGCTATAGATCCCATAGATTTGATATTGACGGATTTAGTTATGCCACACATGACCGGAACTGAAGTTGTTAAGCACGTGCTCCAAAAATTCCCTGACGCTAAAGTGCTTTATATGTCCGGATTTACTGAAAAATCTATAGTTCGAAATGTGGACACAGAAAAGATCAGCGCCTTTCTACAAAAACCCTTCAGACCTATGATCCTGGCAGAGAAGTTACGTGAATTACTGGATGAAGTATAATTAGAGCAAGAATTAAAATAAATACTGGAAAACGGCGAAAGTGGAATCATCAATGATATACAGTTATATTATAGGAGGTTATTGAATGGAGAGATATAATGCAAAATGAATTTACGGCAATAATTGAAAAAGACGGTGATTGGTTCATCGCCTATTGCCCCGAGGTGCCGGGCGCTAATGGTCAGGGTCGAACTAAAGAAGAAATCTCGGGTCAGTAAGGATTAATAGATATACTGTCCCTTGAATTCTATAGATATACTGTCCCTTGAATTCCTTGAATTCCAAGGTTTGTAATGGTAAAGATTTTTTAGTAATGATTAAGAATGCTCAAACCAAAGGACAAATAAGTATTTTTACGTTTAATAAGAGACGTAGGATTACTTAAACTGTACAATTAATTTAAGGAGAAATGAGATGCAAATTGACTTTCATCACAGTGTAACTTATGTTGCAGCACGCCTCGCAAAATTCTCTTCTGCAGATGCAAATCTGATCAGTTATTCCGCTCAGTATGTGGATGAAGCGATTAATTCGGGAATTGTTTATTTCAGAAATAAAGCTATGTACAGCCGGATTAGTTCAGCGCATAAAATGGTCGATTACCGAAACTTCGAGGAACTGGCTAACCACCATGTCTGGATTCCATTTCATTTTCTTCCCGGAAACGGAGGGGAAAAAGCTGGGGATAATCCAGAAGGCAGCTTTGTTAATAAGTTAATATGCCATCCTAATAGTCATGTTGCACTGGATATGGTAAAATCCTGCATCGATTGTTGTGAAATGGAATATGGTCTTCACAGATTAGGTATTACCATGCATGTCTTGGCAGACACTTTCGCCCATCAGGGTTTTGCAGGCATTAACGATAAAATTAACAAGATTGATGACATAGAGTGCCTTGGTGAGGAGCCAAGATCTCTGATGGAAAAAATTGCCAATTACTTTGGTGACCTTTTTGATTCGGCAGCCAGGCGTTTTGTAGAAGAGGTACTCCCTTTGGGGCATGGCGCGGCACTTACCAGTCCTGACATGCCATTTCTGAAGTGGAAGTATAAGAATGGTTTAGGTAAAGAAATCGTACGGAATAATACTGAGATCTTTATTGATGCAGTAAAAAGCATTCATCATGCGATGGTGTGCTATAGAATAAAAAATCCTAACTATTCGCTGACTGAAGATGATCAAATACCAGAAGAAGATCTCAACAAGATACGGGCAAATTTCCTTGCCTTTGACGATGAGGAAGGTGAAGACAGGCATGAGAAATGGCTGGCTTCAATTTCTGAAGGAGACTTCAGTTTTTGGGAAGAGGGCGAGGTAATTCAACCATTTATTCCGAAAGGAATTGGTTCCTGGAAGTTTGAAGCTTTGGATACAAAACGGGAGGTTGAAACAAAAAATGAAAAATTCCGTTTCAATCCTGAATTTTTGAATAGCGACTGGAAACTGTTTCACGATGCGCTGCAGATTCACAGAATGGAAGTGATTAGAAATATTCTTCCTAAATATGGAATCTGTGCAGCTTGATAAATAGCAGTTATTTGATGAATTACAACTTTCAGAAGATCCCCGTTTCTTTTTTTCTGCTAATTCTTCAATTAAAATAATAATTTAGGGGACAAATAATTTAGGGGACAGTTTATCTATTATTGTCTTGGTTAGCGCTGAATTTTATGAATAACTGTGTAAAAGTATGATATTATACCCGAATATGCCAGAATCAGAATATCTTTGAAAAAAAGTTGATAAGCGGGATTGGGTCGGCTACAAGACTGCAGAACCATGCTGCCAGGAATGCGGCATAATTCCCTATCACATAACCGACGGGACGGGGTGGCCTGACTTGGCTTGCAAGTCAGGGTCGAACCCAGAATTCGGACAGGAAAAGGAAAAATAGAGAGATATTGATATACCGTCCCCTGAATTTACTATTATCTCGAACCTGAATTCGGGCGCTTGTGTGTTATAGGAACTCTTATTACCTTCTCAAATCAGACAAAGTTTATTTCTATTAATAATTTGTATTTCATGGGGAGATAATCAAAATGAGTTCCTCCAAGAAACATCCACTGGTTTTTGTCAGTTATTCACACAAGGACAATGACTTCAAAAATGACTTAACGACTTTCCTGAGTGCTTTTGAACTTCATGATAATCTTGAGTATTGGATTGATGATCGGTTAAGAACCGGTGATGATTGGAAGGAGAAAATCGAGACTGCGATGGCGGAAGGTGTGGTAGCCGTTGTAATGCTATCTATCCATTTCCTCACGTCAAAATTTATCATGGAGGAGGAATGGCCCTACCTTCTGGGTCAGCACAAAAAGGGAAAGCTTCAATTATATCCCATAATGGTTAGCCCTTGCCCCAATGTCATAAAAGAACTCGGGAGACTCCAGTATATACCCAGCGGAAGCAATCTTAAGAAAATCAAAGCGGAAAAAGGGGACGGATACGATAAAATATTGACTGAAATATCTGGAGAAATCAACAATATTTATAAGAAAATGGTCTCTGGTGACTATGATATCCAAGCACAGACCACTCATAAGACTGTGTCAACTTCAGGACTAGAAACCACTCCCGCGATATCAACGCACAGGTTGCCAACAACAGATCGGAAGGTGTTCGGACGGGATAGCGTTTTAGATCAGCTTGATAATTACTGGAACAGTGGAACTCACACTGTTGCTACTGTTATCGCACCGGGAGGTGTGGGGAAGTCGGCACTGGTTAACTGTTGGCTGAACCGTCTCCATGAACGCGGTTACCGGGGGATGGATGGAATATATGGCTGGTCTTTCTACAGCCAGGGAGTGCGTGAGGAGCAGCATGCCGCCAACTCTGAAGCGTTCCAGATTGATTTTGCCAAATGGCTGGGTGTGGAATTCCCTGAAGGCGCGGACGCTTATAAAAAAGCCGAATTGCTGGCGGATAAGGTACAGAAACGGAAAATGCTGCTGATTCTCGACGGACTAGAGCCGCTCCAAAATTTGCAGGGAGAACTACGGGATAAATCGCTGGCAGTTTTCCTGAAAATGTTGGCAAGCGAAAACAGCGGAGTTTGCCTTATCACCTCCCGAGTTCATTTAGCTGACCTGAAAAGTATCGAAGACAAATTTATTGGCCGACTTGACCTGGAGGCTCTCTCGATTCCAGACGGTGTGGAGCTGCTAAAGCATTTGGGAGTAAAAGGGCTGGACCGAGAACTTGAAGATGTGATCAAACGATTCGGTGGTCATGCCTTGTCCCTGAACTTGCTGGGATCGTTGCTCTTTGAACGGTACGGTGGGGATGTCCGTCACGCTGGCGAGATAAAACTATTGCCACGAGATCCAAAAGACAAGGATGATAGCCGCTGTCACGCGTTCACTGTAGTAAAAGCTTATGTGGACTGGTTCGGAGTGGATGACTCCCGGACAGAGGCGCTCCTTCTGCTTGGTTTGTTTGACCGTCCTGCTGAAGCGCAGGCTATTGCGAAAATCAGGAAAGCTCCGGCGATTAAAGGGATGACCGAACACATCAATTCTGAGGCGATGTCCAGTGAGGAATGGAACAGCATTCTGGCACGGTTGAGACGCGCGGGTCTGCTCTTGCCTGGGGACAGGAACCATCCCGGCGCGCTGGACGCTCACCCACTGGTGCGGGAGTATTTCGACGACTGGCTTCAGAATGAGAACAAAACCGCCTGGCAGGAAGGTCACCGCAGACTATATAAGTATTACCAGTCTGTGCCGGAGAAAGATTTACCCGATACGATTGAAGAGATGCAGCCTCTTTATGCTGCTGTAGTTCACGGCTGTCGCGCCGGGGAATATCAGGAAGCGCTGGATGAGGTGTACTTTCGGCGTATTAAACGGAAAAGTGTAGCTTATAATGTAAAAAAACTTGGCGCATTCGGATCTGATTTGACTATGTTGGCTGGTTTTTTTACTGAATCGTGGACAGAGATTGCCGGTGACTTATCGCTTAGCGATCAGGGATATATTCTAAATCAAACATCCTTTGCTTTGCGTGCTCTTGGTCGTTTGGGTGAGTCACAGCCACCAATTGAAGCGGCTTTAGTGATAGCAGTAAAGAACAAAAATTGGGCAAATGCTTCAAGATCAGCAAGCACATTGAGCGAAATGTATTTGGCTAATGGCAAGATCTCAAGCGCGGTGGATTTTGCGGAAGAGGCGGTTAAGCACACAGAAGAGGCAAAGGATGAATTTCAAGTTTATGCAATGATGACAACGTTAGCTGATGCGCTGCATCAAGCTGGGGAGGTTGAAAAAGCACTTGATTTGTTCGAAGAAGCAGAAGAGTTGCAGAAGAAACATCAACCACAGTTCAAGTACTTATATTCCTTGCAGGGATATCAATACTGCGACCTGATATTGTCCACTGGGAATGTTGATGAGGTGAGGAGACGTTTTGAAGAATCACTTGAGATTTCTAAAAGGAACGACTGGTTGCTCGATATTGGTTTTGCCCATCTTGTAGAGGGACGCGCGTTATCAGTAAGGACTGAAGAATCCGGAAATGGGTGGGCGAAAGCCTCTGAACATCTGGATGAGGCACTCGTTTATTTGCGAAAAAGTGGAATGTATAACTTCATCCCACTCGGTTTGATTGCCCGGGCGGAGATGTTAAGGTTGCGTTGTCAGGAAGGGGATGCTGATCGAGCTTGGGTTGATCTCGAAGAAGCGCTTGAGATGACCAGACGTAGTGAACTCAAGCTTTTCCTCGCCGATTCCCTGCTCGAAGCCACACGCCTGCACCTGAAGCAGGAGAATATCACTGAAGCAGAAAAAACCTTCACCGAAGCCGCAAAGATGGTCTCCGATATGGGGTATCACAGACGTGACAAAGAGGTTGAAAAGCTCAGAAAACAATTAGGACTCTGAAATGAGTAAATATGGAGACAGCAAATTAATTTAGCTGTAGGCACGGGTCTCCGAACCGGGCATTTCTCTAACATCCAGAATTGGGATAGAAGATGGATTATGAAAAGATAGATTGCTTCTACTGCCTTTTCTGAAACGGTTGGAGTCTTCTAATATAAATTCTAACAAAGGTGGGGCGGGCGTCCCTGCCCGCCGATTCTTATCGGGCTTGAACCCCGGCGGGCAGGGACGCCCGCCCCACCTTAATCTAAACGAGTTAACCGGAGTGTTTGGATTACCGGGATATTTTGTGTAATTTACAGTTTCAGAGACTAATCCCACCTGACATTAGTACCTGGGCGATTTACTTCGTTTACAGGCATACTGACGATACTGGAAGATCAGGACCGGGGATATTTTTCTGGGGTGAAAAAATAAAATTTCAGTTGAATAAAGTTAAAAAACTATTAGTATTATGTTGACTGGATCATTACATTCTGCAAAATTAATGTTTCAATTTTAACGTCCACGATTTTAATATATAAGGCTACTGACAGAAACGTATGCGCCCGATTCCAATCACTGAATTAAGCCCTGGTCAGGTGCTGGGGACACCGATCTTCAACGAAAAAGGCGAGTTGATGCTGGTTTCCGGATTCTGCATGACGGAGCAGGTGATCAATTCGATGAAGAGACGCGGTATCCATAGTGTGTATATCGCTGAAGATCTCGCCACCGAGATGAAAAATATCACCCAGGAGAAGATGATCAGCGAAGAGCTTGGAGACGAGGTGTCCGCAGCTTTTGAAAAAAGCCAGCAGCGACTCCAGAACGATCTCAGGCTGGATGGCCTTAAACCGGACGCAATATCGGACAGGATCGAAGAGCTTGCCAAGTCATCTCCACTACTGAATGTAAAAGCAATTCAGAAAAGAGTTATGGCGATTATAGCAGAGATTGTGGATAAAAATATCACCATGTTCGCAGCCTATCCCTCGAAATCAGCCAGAAAGGAAGAACATAAACACGCTATCGATGTGACTTTGCTCAGCCTCCTTATCGCCCATCATTTCAAATACGTGACAAAAGACTTCCGTACGCTGGGGACCTCCGCATTGCTTCACGACATAGGCAAAAGCGCTTTGATCGACCTCCTCAACCGTCCCCTGGAAGATTTAAGTTCCGAAGAAAGAGCTGTCGAAATGCAGCATCCTGCATTTTCAATGCAGATTTTGCAAGAAAGTGAAACTTTCACTTTCGTCGAGCAGATCACAATTCATCAGCATCATGAAGAGGCAGACGGCTCAGGATACCCCCAGGGTCTGAAAAGTTCCGGGGCATCGCCAAACCCCGCTCAAACCTATAATAAAAAATATATTCATTACAACGCTGAAATCCTGGCAGTCGCCAATACTTACGATAATCTTCTAAATGGTTCGCTTCTGGGAAAACGTCATACTCCGGAAGAAGCGCTGGTTAAAATTATCAATCAACAAGCCGGTCATTGGAACGAATATGTTGTCAAGGCGCTGGTCAGCACTATACAGTGTTATCCGCGCGGTGCCTGTGTCAGAATCGTTAAAACCGCATCGGAAAGATATGACGGTTATAAGGGTGTAGTTGTAAAAAGCAATACGAATAACCCGTCCAAACCTACAGTTTGCCTTACGCATAATTCCCTTGGCAACGAGATCAAACCATTCATTATTGATTTCGGCGATGAAAAAGAAATGGAACTTGAACTGCATTAATTGTTCAACTCTTATCGCTGCCATAGTTTAGGGGTAATTTAGGGGGACAGTTTATCTGTTATTGTCTTGGTTAGCGCTGTATTTTATGAACAACTGCTAAAGAGTATGAATTTATACCCGAATATATCGAATCAGAAAATCTTTGAAAAAAAGTTGATAAGGGGTGTCGGATCGGCAACAAGACTGCAGAACCATGCCGCCAGGAATGCAGCATAATTTCCTATCGCATAACCAATTAAAGCCATAAGGATACTCACCGGAACCAGCCGTTCATCATGGAAAGCAGCAACAATTGGAGCGCTGGCGGCTCCGCCGATATTTGCCGCACTGGCGATTGCTGCTGTATGAACATCAATTTTAAATAACCGGGCGGCAAAAAGGATAAAAGCGCCGTGAATGAAAATCCAGATATATGCACCGGCAATAAATGGAACAGCTTGCCCTAAACCCACAAGCTCAGTCTTGGCGCCCATCCGCGCAACGAAAAGATATACCAGCGCCATTGCCAGTTCATGACTGCCGGGGATTTTGCGAGCTGGTGAAAATGAGAGGATCAATCCAATTGTCGTCACAATAAGAATTTTATATGTACCGGTACTGAGGATTGGTTTGATTTCAGGAATCAACTCTGCGATTCTTCCGGCAAGGAAAGCACCGCCCAGGGCAATAGCAAAAAGATAAAGAACATGCCTCATTGCCGGTTTGCCTTTATCCGTAATAAGACCGTCTGCAGCGGCTTTCATCTTTGTCAGGTGATCTTCCGAAACACCTGTAAAACGGTGGAATCTGCGAGCCATGTTTTTCGATTGCAGCAGGATAGGCAGCCAGACGAGATATACTACATTATCAGCGATTACTGCTAATCCGAAATCTGATCCCGAGGTCCCCAATCCTTCCGAAACAGCCGCCATGTTGCCGGTGCCGCCAATCCATGATCCCGCCAATGCACCGAATCCTTTCCATGCATCCGGACCAAGCCAGCCATTTACTACAGCAAACCCAATCGGCGCACCCACAACGACTCCAAGCGTGCCGATCAGCATAACAAAAACGCCTTTTCCCATAACACGTACTGCCGCCCTGACATCCACATCTAATAATAAAAGAATGAGGAATACGGGAAGCAGGTTAGCGCCCATCCAATCGTAAGTGGTGGACTTAACAGGGATTAACCCGGTATTGGAAAAAGCAACTGGCAGGACATAAATAAATAGGAGCGGCGGGATGAAATTGAACAGCTTCCACCCGGTGCGTTTCTCGAGATAAAACCATATTGCGGCATTCGCGGCAAGAACGAAGAGGATACCGACCGAGTTATTGATTAATGATTCAGGCATATATTTGACAGGTTCACTTAATTTCTGGTGAAGTTACGTAAGAAATAACAGGACTACATAGAAAATCTGTCATTTAAGCATGGATGCGGAGTGGGTTATTAAATCGCAAATCGTAATTTGAATGCATCTTGTGTTGTACTTTCACCTATAAGAAGATTGATTTGCGGATAGTCTGAATTGTGTTTACTTTATACTGTTATCTTTGCTCATTTGAATTCCAAAGGAGGGAACGATGAAGAATCTATTTCTAAGCATGTTGACATTTCTGATTTCTATAACATTGATTGCATCAGAAACGAACACTCCAAAATATCCCGAATACAAGAAAAATCCTATTGATCGAAGTTCAGAATCCGAGCTTGACGAAACAGTCAACATCTGGCCTGATTTGGAGCAGTACTGGACTGGATCAATCCGGTTCCAACTTGAGAACACATATACCTTTTTCGGTACTGATATTATAGCCGGTGGGAATATGATAGGGCAACGATACCGGGGATTTGCGCGTTTTGATCTTTCCGACATTCCCGATGGAGTGACAATTCAGGAAATTGAGCTGACCGCATATACATCCGAAGCAACTGAAGATAATAATCATGCTCTCGTTATAACTGAGCTGCCCGGTTTCCCTGAAAATCCTGATAATGATGACGCATCGGATGTATGGGATTCAATGGACAACTGGTATATTGAAGACGATTGGGATGCTATGCATGAGCAGGGAAATCACTCAATCGACCTGAACGAAGATGCAATCGAAGATCTCCAGGCGGCGCTGGATAATGGCGATGATTGGTGGGGCATCGGGTTTATGGAGGACGGTGACAACAATACCCTCGGTGTTTTGGCCGGTTACACCTCCCGCAGCCTCCCTCATTGTGAAGTAACATACACAGAGGGTGCGGGTATGCCTGCTCCTTCTGATGTTATCGCTGAATATCAATTGCCGGATCAAATGGTTATCGAATGGACAGATAATTCAGAAGAAGAGACACAATTTACCATTGAAATGCAATATAAAGAAGATGAGGATGACGATTGGGGTGACTGGGAAGAAGAAGGTACAGTTGAAGAAGATGTCACAACTTATGAGCATGAATTGCTCGAGGACGGATATTACCAATATCGTGTCATGGCTGAGAACGAGGAAACTAACTCAAGATGGATTGAGTCCAATGAAGTACAAGTAATTCTTCCGCCTGATGCACCTTCCAATGTGACTGCTGAATTTAATCCACCTGATGAAATTGAGATATCATGGGTTGATGAAGCTTTCAACGAAGCTGCATACCTGGTTGGAGTGCGCCATCGTCCGATTGATGGTGATTGGGGAGAATGGGAAACAGTCGAAGATTCATTACCCAGGAATTCAGAATCATCCGAATACACTCCCGAATCAGCCGGAGATTATATATTTCGTGTAGCCTCATTTAATGTTACCGATACTTCCGACTGGATGGAATCAAATGAGGTTTTTGTAACACCTTTCCCCGAGACTCCTTCCGGTTTTATCGCTGATTTTAATGCTGAGAACAGCTCAATAATAATGTATTGGATAGACAATTCTGATTTTGAAAATGGTTTTCGTTTGGAATGGAAGTCGCAGGAGGGGCAAGGCAGGTGGAGCGAATGGGATGAACTGACATTTACCGAACCGAATGTCACTGATTATGAAGACACAGATGTCCGCAGGGAAGCTTGGTATCAATACCGGATTCGAGCGGAGAATGAGATCGGTGAATCTGATTGGGTGGAATCGGACGAAGTATTTATCCTATCTGTTCCGGATGCGCCTTCTGACTTTCTCGTTGAATTCAATCCTGACAATGGAACGGTAACGCTGAGCTGGTTAGATAATTCCGATTATGAATCAAATTTTCGATTAGCGAGAAGATCACATTCGGGCGACAATGAGTGGGATGAGTGGAGTGATTTGATTTTACTTGAAGAAGACGTCACTGAATACACTGATACCGAGTTTGATTTTGAACGATACTATCAATACAGAATTCGCTCAGCAAATGAGGTCGGCGAGTCAGGATGGGTTGAATCAGAGGAGATATTTGTAACTGGCGTGTTCAATGATAATCCGAGCGCGATACCTATAGTGACAAAATTAACCGGCAGCTATCCCAATCCATTTAACAGCAGAACTACAATCAATTATCAGCTCCATCAAGCAGGAACTGTTTCTATCAGGTTGTTCGATATCCAGGGAAGACTGGTACGTGAACTCGTCAGGGGCAGTTACTCGTCAGGATATTATTCAGAATCATTTGATTTTTATTCACTCCCCAGCGGCATATATTTCGTTAGAATGAATCATCAAGAGGCAAACGATATTCTGAAAATCATGATTATTAAATAGCAACCGCCATGCTGCTCCGGGGTTGAAAAGTTGTTTTCTGAAAAACTTATGTTGAGGAAGGGTCATGATAGCCATATCATGATTTTTCCTTGACTTGCCCAAACCGCGTAAGGTATATTTCACACCTCTTACAGACTTCAATGTCATGTATCATATTGTTAATAAATAAATAATCATTTATCAGTCACTTGTCTGTAATATTGGGTATATTGCAGATCTGAATGCTTTACCTTCTGCCATTACCAAATATTGGAGTAAACCGGATGTTATCGAAACGAGTTCGATTAGGGCTCTCCATGCTGAATAGCATGAGGAGGGGGATCATACCCCTGATTTCAAAACCAGATCTCTTCAATCATGATCTCATTGTACATTTCACATATCATAAATGTTTGACACTGTATTTCGCTCAAATCATGAAATCGCTTACCTATGAATTTCATTTTAAATACTTTGAAATCAATACGGATATAGATTATTTCCGTCATGCTTCTCGGCAAGAGCCAGGCAAACGTGTGATCCAGGTAGCAAATATTAATGATATTGACCTGACAAAACTTCCGGATTATCGAGGTAGTCATGTTGTACGTGACCCTCGTGACCTGGTAGTTTCTGGATATTATTACCACAAACGTACAATTGAGAAATGGTGCCATAATCCTGATTTTGACTGGTCTTATATCGTGGAAAATCCAATATTCCAAGGTCATGTTGAGTCTGACCCGAAAAAATATCCAGCTAATATTTCTTACCAGGACTATCTGAATACCCTTGATAAAGAACGCGGACTGATATTGGAAATACTCTGGAGAAAGAACCATTTTCAGCACATGAGAACATGGGATTACAGTAATCCGAAAATGATCGAGGTTAAATATGAAGCGATCATTGGTGCCGAAACGGATACCTTTGCGAAAATTTTCGAGCATTATAAAATGCATCCGAAAATGATCGAACGTGGATTGAATATTGTAGATCGATTCAGCTTGAAAAATAAAGCAATCAGAAAAAAAGGACACATTCGCAGTGGAAAGAAACAACAATGGGCTGATGAATTTTCCGATGATGTCAAGAAAGTATTTGAAGACTTACATGGCGACCTCTTGTTGATCCTTGGATATGAAAAAGAGCAGACCCGGTAGCCGGATGTTAAATAATGATGGAAAAATATATCGTTGTGAGCTGAAGACTGGAACGAGGAAACCTTTCCTGAAAATGGAGTCCGAATGACAGACCGAAACGGTCAACCAGAAAAATTACCGCGAATGAGAGTGTCCAGGGATAATAGTAAAGCTCCGGATATCGTGCGCGAGGGCGCTCTTATTTACGTATTAGCTGGTCTCGGTAAAGTTTCGGGTTTTGTCCGTGAATGGGTTCTTGCATATTTTTTTGGCGCATCAATTATTGTTGATGCTTTCAGGATTACATTTGATCTTAGCAACACTATCTCCGGTCTTCTTTCTGCCGCTCAAGTCGAGTATTCTCTTGTTCCACTCCTTTCAAAATGGCGAACACTGAATATTGTTCATGCGAGGAATTTGTTATTCAGGTATCTCGCAGTAATTAATGTTGTACTCGCCATATTATCAGCTATTGCGCTTGGATTCTTAGCACCTTGGGCTACTGATCTGATCGCACCGGGATATAATGCAGAACAGCGCGATATTGTAATACTCCTGATTCGATGGGTTACTCCATCAATTCCAATATTTGTGGCTGTAAATCTTCTCGGTTACCTGCTTGTCAGTTCATACAAGTTTCGAGTATTCACTTTATTACCAATGTTCATCAATCCTGTGATGATTCTATCCGTGCTGTTGGTGGCAATATTTGACGCCCCAATCCAACTGCTTTCTCTGGGCTTCTCGGTTGGATTGATTGCCGCACTTCTGAGTCTTGCTTTCATTGCCAGGGACTCTCTCAGGGAAAAATACAGATCAACACGTAAACGGTTTATAACCATTATAATGCCATTCGTTCGCAACTGGTGGCCCTTGATGCTGCTCGGTCTCATGTTCCAGCTAAGGTTGTTAATTGATAAGCGCATCATTTCAGATTTGGGTGTGGGGGCAATAGCTGCATTAGGTTATGCTCGATTTCTTGTGATTTCCCCTCTGTCCATGGTCGGTACGTCAATGATTCGGATGATTTTGCCTCGATTCAGTGATCTGGCTGCCCTGGGGCGGGAAAAAGAGATGCTGAAGCAACTTACCACTTTGATTGAAGTGAGCCTGTTTGTCCTGCTCCCAATCATTATTGTAATCGTGACTTCAGCAAGTTCTATCATCCAGTTGATATACGGATATGGTGCATTCGATGCAGATGCAGCCAAGATTACTTCAGCGATTATTATTGGGTTTGCCCCCCTGATATGGATAATGCTGATCCGTTCACTGATCAACCGGGTATTTAATGCTCAAGGCAGGAATGTAGCATTGATCCCGATACATGGGCTCGGAGCTATAGTTATTGTCATCATGGCAATCCTGTTCACACGGTGGTATGGTGCCATTGGAGTTGCGGCGGCTGCATCGATAGGTGAATTCCTGAACATTATTGTGCTGCTGTTTGTCCTTGAGCGTAAAATTGCCTTTCGCTCTACGTGGATAATATTGCAATGGTGGTTACTGACCGCCGGTATCACGTTAGCGATTATTTTACTGCCGCATCCAGATAATTACCTATTACATATTGGCACTTCAGTGGGTTATACATTGATCGGGTGGAGTATCATCGGATTACAATTCCCTTCAGGGCGACGAAGTTATAGTATGTTGAAAAATGCCGTATCTCGATTGATTAAAAAAGATAATGAAGCAGATCACACAGCCTCATAATTTGAAAATTTGACCTGGTATCGGACATTTCTACAAAAACCATCAATATTAATTTCATTAATACATAATTATTATTCCATTTCCCGATCTCAATAAGGCTCTTGATTGTCTATTGTATTCAGCATATAGATCCTGTACATTTGTTCAGTTGATTATTTATTGACCTGTGTTCCAGGTCAGAGATAGAGTTCCAAAAATACACTGAGAAGGAGATTTAAGATGGGAAAGAATCCATATGTTGATTCATTAAGGTCGATGCAGAAGTTTTTTAACAAGACAATTGAAGTCCTCGATGAGAATGATTCTTCATTTCGCGCGACGGATGATACAAGAACAGTAGCCGAGCAGATAGCTCATACAGCCCAGACTATTGACTGGTTTTTCGAGTTCGGCTTTTTGAACAAGGGATTAGAAACAGATTTTGAAAAAATGGAAAAAGCAGTTCAGGATATAAAATCCTTTGTAAAGGCAAAAGAATGGTTCGACCGGTCGGTTGACAGCTTCTGCAAACATCTTGAGACGCTTAGTGAGGAAGATGTGATGGAATTGCTGCCTGATAATGATTTCTTTGGCAGGGTTCCTAAAATCCTGATGCTACATTCTGCGGTTGAGCACACAGCTCATCATCGTGGTTCCCTGGCAGTGTACGTACGTCTGATCGGGAAAACTCCACTGATGCCTTATATGGAATAGAGAATCTTTGTTCCAAATTTTAACAGTCATAACCCGAGACAATTGGATCTCGGGTTAATGGCTTATATTAGAATAAGTGAACTACTCGCCAACCCATGTGATTTGATCCAATAGAAAAAAAACAAGGTTAGTGAATAGACCCAAAGGGTCGAAAGCATGTAGCCCTCGGCGTAAGCCGGGGGAGTAGGTCGATCAAACATATCCCAAGCCCCGCAGGGGCGAAAGCAATTTATAATGCTGGATTTTTATATACAAAAGCAAATTCATGAATTATTACATTCGAACAATATTATTTTCTTGATTTGATATAATTTCTTCCGCCCCTGCAGGGCTGATTAGGTGCCGACTTCTCCTCCCGGCGCTTACGCACCGTGCTACACGATTTCGCTCCGCTGGAGCTTTTTCATTTCACTCAGGTATTACATTAGATTGTATTAAACGAGTTCTATTTGGTGTATTGAAGCCATACGCATATGTATTTTTCTACATACCCCGTTCAACTTCCAATAGCGCCTGGGTGGGCTTGGTGCCCGACTTCTTACAGTCGTCGCTGGGTGGCTAGGTGCCCCGACTGGCCTAGTGCGACCTCTGACGTATAGCTGTCGGGTTTCACTCGATTCAAATTCAGTAGAGCGACATTCCGAGCTTTCTCCTTTATTCTATTATATTATCAAATACACTTCATTATATTTGTCGGGCGTGAAGTACGAATAGTTAGACTATAGTGTCTATCTATTGAAACTTTCTTCTTATACCGCTTTGTTATTCTGTTTTACAGATATCAAAAACTGTTTTAGAATTCAGGAAATTATAGTTGCTTTTTAATTCAATTCCATTCGCGATTTTTCTGCCGATAGTCTATTTGATTTACTGGTCTATAGGTGCGCGCCGGTTCAAGATTCAGAATTTCATGCTGATCCTTGCCAGCTATGTTTTTTATGGTTGGTGGGACTGGCGGTTTCTGAGCTTGATTTTCATCAGCTCACTGGTGGATTATGTAGTCGGCGGGAGGATGGATCGAAGTACTAATCAGAGCACACGGAAAATACTACTGTTAATCAGTATTTTTGTCAATCTCGGGATACTTGGATTTTTCAAATATTTCAACTTCTTTATAGATTCATTTGCATGTTTGCTGGGGACGTTCGGTTTGCAGGCTAACATGCCGACTTTACGTATTATCCTCCCGGTGGGAATAAGTTTTTACACCTTTCAGACCCTCAGCTATACCATTGATATTTACCGCGAGAAGATAAAGAGTACCGGCGATCCAATCGCGTTTTTCGCTTTTGTAAGTTTTTTCCCACAACTTGTAGCGGGACCGATTGAACGAGCCAAATCATTGCTTCCTCAGTTTACACAGGTGCGCCAATTTGACGATTCGAACGCACGTGACGGCGTCCGTCAAATGTTATGGGGTTTCTTCAAAAAAATGGTGGTTGCAGACAACCTTGCCCCCCATGTGGAATTCATATTTGAGAACTATGCTACTCTGGATAGTATAACACTGTTCCTTGGTGTCTTTTTCTTCGCACTCCAGATATATTGTGACTTTTCAGGATATTCTGACATAGCTATCGGGATTGCACGCCTCTTCGGTTTTTCACTGATGAGGAATTTTGCATTTCCATATTTCTCAAGGGATATTGCTGAATTCTGGCGTCGCTGGCATATCTCTTTATCATCATGGTTCAGGGATTATGTTTATATCCCGCTGGGGGGAAGTTATGTGGGGAAATGGCAAAGAATCCGCAATATTATTATTACTTTTACTGTCAGCGGATTCTGGCATGGTGCAAACTGGACATTTGTCATCTGGGGGCTGTTGAACGGTTTGTACTATATCCCGATCATGCTAAAGGAAAAGCAGAAGAGATATACTGATACAATAGCGCCGGGCAGGTTGTTTCCGGGAATACGTGAAGCAGGTGCGATTTTGCTGACCTTTCTGCTTGCATTACTTGCATGGGTTTTCTTCAGGGCGGATTCACTCAGTCACGCTTTCGGATACCTGGGACAGTTTTTCCGTATGCCTTTTACAGGTTCCGGGTACAGCGATTATCTGCGTCCTCTTTGTCTTGCTATTATTCCACTGGTTATTGAGTGGCTTCAACGCGATAAACAGCATGGTCTGGAGATCAGCCTGCTGCCTCTCGTTGTACGCTGGATGATTTATGCTATTGTCTGTTTTGGTATTCTCCTGTTCGGAAGTTTTGGGTTTCAGCAATTTATTTATTTCCAATTTTAGGCTTTGTTATGTTTCGTTTTTTTGTAAGAGCCATTGTTTTCATTATTTTACTCGTGGTCGCTTCGGAGATAGCACTCCGAACGGTTGTCCATGCCTCTCTGGCACCCTACGCGAAACAAGATAATGAATTCAACATTATGCATTATGATACCTCAAAGACACGAACAGGAATATTTTCAGTGGGAAGACTGGCACAGGAACAGGGACATTGGCGTGTCAATAATTACGGCTGGAACAGTATTTTTGACTATGTATCTGCAGAAAAACGTGATAAACCACTAATAGCAGTTATTGGTGATTCATACACGAACGCTCTGCTTTGTGATACAGACCAGCGTATTGACTGGGCGTTGAAGGAACAGGTTGGAAACAAGTATGATGTTTATAGTTTTGGTTACGGTGGGATATTCCTGGCAGGTACTATAGATGTGGCACCGTACGTTGAAAAATATTTCGATCCCGATGTTGTTGTATTTCTCATCACCAAGAACACTGTCAAGAACAGTTTGAAACGGTATGACAGCAGTCCACTCCATAAACAGCTAAGGCATACCGGAGAAGGAATCGAAGAAGTGCCTCCCGGTAAATATCGTGCTGTCCCTTATCGCAGGCTAGCAAGGAAAAGCGCACTGGTGCGTTATATAATGTTGAACACATATATCTTTCAGGATCCACTGGATGAGGATAACAGCACTGATTCAATTGATCAGAATGAGGAAAAGATAATACAGGACGCAGCGGATTATATCGTTACTGAGTTGAATGACAAGCTGCCGGGCAAGGAGTTGGTATTTCTCGTAGATATGGATCGTGTAGCGTTATATGATGATGAAAACACACGTCCGGAACACCTGAAAACCAGTCTTCGTCTTGAAAAAGCATGTCAACCCTTCGAGAATTGCCATGTCCTCGACCTGACCGATCCGTTTTATCAGTATTACCATGAAACCAGCAAAAAATTGAATTTCAAAAACGACACCCATTGGAATCCCACAGCGTACAGAATTGCGGCGGAGACAATCTATAGTTTCCTTAATGACAGGCTATTAACTACTTCACAAGAGTAACCTTCTTCGTTGTTATTTTCGATCCCATGTTTGATCTGATCAGGTAGATTCCTGATGCTGAGTTTGATGCGTTCCAGATGAAACGTACTTGACCGGGAGAAACCGGCTGGTCGGTTAGTGTTGTCACATGTTTGCCGAGAATATTGAATATGTCAAGACGTAGATTACTGGCTTCGGGTAGTGTAACAGTGATATTCAAATCGGGATTGAACGGGTTTGGATATGCGTCAATGCTGAATATTTTTGGTAACTCAGTAACGGATTCATCTGATACTGAAGTAAGATCTCTGAACAGGATATACTCGGCTGTTCTTTCTATCAGTTCTTCACGGCTCATGGTAGCTGGAGGTCCGCTGTACAGCTCAGAAAGCGAAAATCCAAAAGCTGCAATCCGCCAGCCGTAATCGAGCCGGGCGGCGACTCCTTCATTACCTTGAGTTAGAAAAACCGCCGGATTTCCACAACAAGCCGAACAGAGTGTTACACCCTGTTGACCTGTCGCAACAACGTTTCTTCCGTCAGCTATCGGATCATCCTCGATCCCTATAAAAGCACGGTCATTGATCGGCGCTGTCCATTCGCCAGGTACAGCCTGTCCCCAGGAAGGATTAGCATCACTCCATATCTGGTCCAGGTATTGACCGCTTATTACTCCGTTCCCGTCAAAACTGAACCAATCAAGCAGGACGTCATCGTCACCGCTGAATAGGTATTCCGAATTCCTGCCATCGGCTTCGATCCAAACTGCATCAGATTCATACATATTTTCAGGTAGATTATTCAGGTCTTCATTTGGAGTACCCCAAACAACATCGAGGCTTTCAAGTATTGCTCCAAGTGTATCAACAGGACCGGATACTCCATCCTGTATTAAGACTATCTCCGGACGACCGGTAGCAAGATTGAAGAAATAAGTTTCATCGAAATCCTGTGACTGAATATTCAATTCAAATGCTTCCCATTCTGGCGAACCGTTTCCATCACCGGTTACAGGAACTTCAATTGTGACCCGTTCTGGTTGAAGGAATTCTATAAGTGACATTTCATCATAATGGCGACCCCAATCAGTTGAACCATTCTCATCGGGAGTGATCTCCCAAACATAACCAGTAACAGGTAATCCATCGTTTTTGATATAAAACTGGAGTACGGCGTTTTCGTCAGGCTGTAAGACATTATCCGGAGTATCATCTTCTTCCGCCAACCGGAACTTAACAGTCAGGTCAGGTGCGTCCAGATCATCCCTGTGAACGAAACGAGCGGGAACATCGAGATTCGGGAATAAATCTCCTCCTTCAAATTCATAATCCCTTATTACGAAATAATCCTCCCCAGCAGGCCATTCTTCGGTGATATAAGTGTTTGCAACTCCAAACGTAACATTCATCACATCGAACAATTGTCCATGTGAAGGGCTTGATGAATTATCCATAATCTGACGGATATGTATCTCCGGGAAATCATCTGCTCTATGTCCCACCCAATATATCAGCGGCGCTTCACCGCGCCAGACCCATTGCTCGAACCATTCATCAATATTATTATCGCCGGTCACCTGCCTGAATTCTTCACGAAGGTCTTCACTGCACACATGACCGAATTCATTATTGTCAAGGTAATTTCCAACTGCTGTTGTAAAATCTTCTTCGCCGTATCTCATCCTCAACTGGTGGATTGCAAGAGCGCCGCGTTGATAGGGCAGGGGAGAGGACATGGTCTCGTCATAATCATCATTCACTAATGCCTGATTATGCCCTTGAGCTTCCCAATTAAAGTATGAATTACGGTCGGAACGTATCTCGTCCAGATAGTCACCCCAATCTCCCAGGTAGTTAGCCCAGACAGCCTCAGACCAGACCGCAAAACCCTCATTCAGCCAGAAGTGTTCCCAGTGAACCGGGGTAGTTAAATCGGCGAACCATTGATGTGCGATTTCATGAACTACGATGGATTCATATTGACGATTCCCGGTTATCATGTTATGTCCAAGGGAAATCATTGTCTGGTGTTCCTGTCCGCCCCAACCGTTAAACACACCACATTCCACGATCTTCAATTCATCAAAAGGATATTCATACCCGAAAGCTTCTTCGAAGACCTCAACAGCCTGTGGTACCCGCGCAAAATCAAAGGCAGCATCGGCGGAATCAGCTCGATAGACATAAAAACGAATCGGAAAGGGCTCGGTTTGAGCTTCGATTATGGCGTAATCGGCAATTGCAAATCCCATTTCACTGGTACAAACAGGATGATTTTCAATCCAGCGGAACCAATCGAGATCTTCCTCCTGCCAGATATTCTCAAGAGTTCCATTCGCCACGGCGGTCAATCCTTCGGGTACACCAAGCTCCCAGGTGACATTTGCCTTGCAGTCAGGACTGTCGATCACCGGCGCCCAGGCATGAGCGCCATCGGGGAAACTGAATGTCCAGGCTCGGTCATCGGTCATCCAAAGTCCCATGCCTCCGAAAGGACCGTTAACCGTACCTTCTTCACCACTGTATTCAATTCGTATTGTCAACTCTTCCCAGAAATCGAAAGGAATTTCAATTGAAAGAAGATCGTTCTCATGGTCAAACTCAAACTCTTCTCCTTCGCTTGAACGTATCTCAGAAATTTCCAGGAGGTTGCTTGAAGCATCAAATTCAATAGGATTAGGAGCGCGTTGTTCAGGATTTGATAGTTCGACTTCCGCATACCCTGAGTATGTGGAATTATCGAAATCAAAAGCCAGGTGAAAAGTATAAGCATCTACTTCAAAATTGAGATCAGCTATTGTATCAAGTTCTGAGAAAGCAGAATAATCAAAGAGATCATTGTTATCGATCATTGACATTGGGCAGGCGATGGAATTCAAAGGTGCAGAAACAAATATTAGAGATAGAGCTATTAGTATTGATACAGAGTATGAATAACGTAACATGGTATCGATCCTTTCAATCCGGGATTGGAGTGCCTCGCATAAAGGTTAGACGCTCCTAATAATTTAATGATATATAATATGATGTAAAAGGGGATAAAGTTCCATTGAGGAGGAATGCGGGTGATAGTGAATGGCTTCCTATGTATTTTTCTTTATTGCTCTTAATGAAAAACCGGAATAGTAGAATAATAATAGTTGAGTCGAATGAATCTTCACTGATTTTCTTGATTCCGACTCCAACGTTGTCTGTATTTTGGTTGCATTTGATATCATATTATGCTATCATAAATAAGATGAATAAACGACATCAACGAACTTTGGATGCAATTTATCAGATTCCTGTTCCAACAAACCTGGAATGGAGACGAATTGAGGCTCTCTTCATTTCTCTCGGAGTTCGTGTCGTCGAGGGGAGAGGTTCAAGAATTCGATTTGAAATGCATAACAAGGTTGCAACATTTCATCGCCCTCATCCAGGAAAAGAGGCAAAACCGTACCAGGTGCGTGATGCTCGACGATTTTTAGAATTATTAGGAATTTCACAATGAAAACCATGAAATATAAGAGTTATTCTGCTCGAATTGAATATAGTGATGAAGATGGATGTTTTATTGGACATATTGCCGGGATTGAGGATATAATCGGATTTCACGGGGAATCGGTAAGTGAGGTACGTGGAGCTTTTGAAGAAGCAGTTGATGATTATCTTGAAACTTGTGAAAAGTTGAACCGTTCTCCACAGAAATCTTATTCAGGCAAATTGATGTTACGAATACCGTCTGAAGTTCACGCCGCCGTTGCAACTGCAGCAAAAGTAAGTGGAAAGAGTATCAATCAGTGGGCAGCTGAGAAACTGGCTCATGCTGCTGATGAATAATTAAAGCAGATCCGTAAATTATTGAACTACCTGATTAACTGCACTTTTTTTGTATTTGAAAACCTGTTATTAACAGTCATCCTGATATAATAATTGCCGCTTGATACAGGTAATCCTGTGGCATCAATCCCATTCCATATTGTTTTATATCGTCCTGCCTTGTAATCTCCCTGAACTAAGGTAATTAATTTTCTTCCAAGAACGTCAAAAAGCTGGATATCGACGGCTCTCGATTCAGGTAAAGCGAAGGGAATTATAATCGTTGAATTAAATGGATTTGGGAAAGGATTCGATAATTCGTATTCAACGGGCACAGTACTCTCCGGATTTTCCTGCGCGATTGTGAGATACTCTCCTTGAATAAATACCGTATCGGTGGGAACATCGGGATCGTTTGTGCCTAATAGAATAAATCCTTCGATGTGATCTCCTACATTGAATGCATTAGGTGGAATATCAAGTGAAATCAACCCAACCTGGTCAGTTTGCAGGATTGAATCGCTAAGTACTACTGATGCTTCTTCGCCTGGTTCATCTCCGGTCCATTCCAGTTCGAGTATCGCAATCTCAAGATCCCCTGCACCAGTATTGCTTAAGGTATCGGGAATCTGCATCACCTGCCCGTCTATGTTCGAATAGGCGATGATGCCTGGTGAATGAATCATATTTGGCATTAACAAACCGTATTCATAAATACTCAAGGAGTTTCTTGTGCAATGGTAAACGTAAGGTTCATCCATCACAATATTTGTAAGCCCTCTATATTCGTCTTCATGCAGATACCGGGCGATTTCTTCGGGATCTTCAAGGTCTGAAAAATCGTATATTCGAATCCCATCTTCATATTTATAGACTGTAAGAACTTCATTATTTAAATCCATCTTATTACCACTTATTTCATCAAATGATGCAATCAGTTCTGGATTGCCTGGTTCTGTATTATCAAATAAGATTAGTTGCTCAGTGGAGAGAAGAAAGATAATATTTTGTGAGATTAAAATTTCTGTATTAGGACCATTCAGGTTAAGAGTACGTTCCAAACTTATATCTTCCGGATCAGTTATATCCAAAACTGTCAAATCCGACCAGTTAAGCAGGTAGAGATAACCTTCACTATATGCCATATCTTCTGAACGATTATCAATTTCAAATACGTCGAGTATCATAGGATCATCAGGAATAGTAATATCTATGGTGTAAATAACACCACTGTTTTTTGCACAAAACAAGCTGCCGAAAATATTCAAATATGTGTAGCTACGACCATTTTCACCAGGCAACTCTAATATACTAATTAGTTCTGGATCTTCAGGATCATCGAGGTCAAAAATCCTGATTTCATTGCAATTGGTAGCAAAAAGCAATCCATTGAAGATCTTCATATCAGTACCACTTAAGCCCCATTGAAATTCTGTAATTGGGAAAAGACCAATCAAAACCGGCTGCTCAGGGTCGGAAATATCCACGATTTTAACCTCAAGATTGACTGAAAGAAGTTCATAAAGATAGTCACCGTATAAAGCAATTCTGCTGGTAACACCAAATAGACAATACTGACTGATTAATTCCAGTTGATCCTGGTCATTGAATTGAACCTGGAAAATACCTGCGGTACTATTCAAAACTACGACAAGATCATCCTGTACTACTATTTCTACCCAGGAGGATCGATGAGGATGAGATATCTGAAGAGAGGCGATTTGTTCGGCATCCAACGGATCGCTGAAATCCATCACAGAAAAGCCTGCATCAGCCAGGATATACAAGATAGAATTTTCGACCTCCAGCAAAAGAACTGAACCCCTGGGACATCGCACTTCTGTCACGATTTCGATATCTTCAGGATCAGAAACATCAACAACTACTATACCATCCGGTTGTTGGCCTATGTAAACAAAATCTCCTTCGACTGCTATGTCTTTTGACCATCCATCAATTATTGCGCTGTCGCTTATTTCAGGTTGTTCGGGATCAGTGGCGTCAATGACAAATATTTCCGATTCATTTTCCATGATGTAGTAGCAACTCAAATATGCATATTCATCCTCTGCTGTTATACACCAGCTAACATGATTGAACTGTTGCAGGGCTACCTGGCCTGTAATTTCAGGGTTTTCCGGATCGGAAATGTCGATTACATTTACAACATAATCAGCATTTCCCACCCTTATTTCCACAAATACCAAATCTCCATCAACACAGAATTCTCCTGTTAACTGATGCTGGAGAAAACCAACCTGGAGGGGATCGGTTGGGTCGGAGATATCAACTATATGCAGACCTTCACCTGAAACCCATAAGTAGGCAAAATCTCCAGATACCTCAACTCCACGAACATTGTCGCCATCGAATATATAATTGATTTCTATTGGTTCTTCAGGGTTAGAAATATCAACAATACTTAATCCTGATGTATTTGTAGCGACATATACAAAATCACCGGCAATATCAACATCATATGCGTAATACCATTGACGTTGTGATCCGACTATATCCATGTTCCAGCGTTCCTGGGCATAAAGGGGAATTGAAATCACAGAGGCGAAGATAAACAAAAGAATTAATTCATTGAGCTTTTTCATGATTCCTCATTAAAACAATTGCAGCAATAACGATGCAGTCCAGTTTGCATAAATTACCAACTACCTGATTAACTGCACCTTTCTGGCTGAACTAAACTTGTTTTCTGTTGACATCTTGACATAGTAGGTCCCACTGGAGACCAGGCGTCCATCCAGGTTGACGCCATTCCAGATTGCATTATACCGGCCCGGTTGGTAATCCCAATCCACAACCAGATTAACTTTTCTTCCCAGGAGATCATAGATTCCGATACTAACCTTCCCCGGCTCAGGCACTGCGAAAGGGATGGTAAGCGAAGGGTTGAACGGATTCGGATACGGATGGGATAATTCGTACACGAGTGGTAAATTAGAATAAGATACATCAACGATTTCGCCGAAATACTCACCTTCGATAATTACTGTATCCACTGGAATAAGTAAATCATTAGTGTTGAAAATCAGAATCCCTTCTATATCAGCGCTATCTTCAAATGCACCTTCCGGAACGTCTAATGTAACAAAGCAGGTTTCACCCTGCTCAATTTCCCTGTTGCTGAAAACAGCGGCAATATCTTCTTCAGGCTCATCTCCAAGCCATAAAATTTCAACAGCTTCAAGCTCAAGAACACCTTCGCCAATATTAAAGATCGTATCCGGGAGCTGAGTTTCCATACCGTTGTTAAAGGTGTAAACAATTCTTCCGGGACGATGTACCATTTCAGGCGTCGCTTCAAGCTCATAAATAAACAAACCGTTCCTGGCAGCATTACAGACCATTAATCCATCAAGAGTGAAATTTGATCGGGCACTATAGTTATCTTCCTGACTGTACCAGGCGGTTTCCTCAGGATTGAGCGGATCTGAAACATCAAAGATACGGATTACACTTTCTGTGTTGTAAATAACTAATTTATCTCCATCAAGCTCCATTTGTCTGCCACTTATATTTGCGAATGAAGTATCCTCCGCTGGTTCAGCCGGATCGGTGATATCGTAAATGATCAATTCATCGCGCGCGAGTAAATACAGATAATCACCAACCATTTCCAGTCCAACAGTGTAACTATTAATCTCAATACTATCTACCACTCTAATATCTTCTGGATCGTTCAAATCAAATATAGTCATAGATGAGTGTGCTTCACAGTAAAGGTAACCCTGGTGAATGATTAGATTATCCAGAATTCGGTGGTTATCACCGAAACCAAATGCGTCGAGTCTTTCAGGTGATGATGGATCAGAAATATCAATGGTAATTAACACTCTCGAATTGCTTGTTACCAGCAGACTGTCGAACACTTCAAAATATGTGGTACCACTGCCGTTACCGTAGGCTAATGAAGCCACACCAATCTCCTCCGGATGTTGGGGATCATCGAGATCATAAATGAAAACATTTTGGCAATCAGTGGCGAACAACAGACCGTCTTGAATTTTCAAATCACTACCTTGTCCCCAATACATATCCTCATCAAGATAAAAGAAATTAACAGGCTCAGGCTGGGAGGGATCAGATATATCAATAATTTTTACAGCAAGATTATAAGACAGTATTTCATATAGATAATCATCATAAACAGCATTTTTGCGTACATCTCCAAAAGGACAAAAATGCGATAAATGCTCTACCTCTACCTCTTCTTCATCAAATCGCAAGATATTCAGTCCGGCAGTATAATTAGACATCCCTATCAGACCGCCCGAAATAAATATTTCATTTGCTATTGATAAACCTGTAAGGTTCAGTTGTATCCAGGTTATTTCCTCAACATTAAGAGGATCGGAAAAATCCATTATGGAAAATCCACCTCCGGCGCAGATATAGAGATTTGAATTTTCAACACCTAATTCAAAAACCGATCCCCTTGGGCAAGTCTGACCTGCGATAAACTCTAAGTCTCCGGGATTTGTTATATCAACAACTGATATTCCGTTATAACCTCGCGCGATGTAAGCTAAATTTCCCTCAACAGCAATATCCTCTGCATAACCACCAAGATTGATTCTGTCTGTTATCACCGGTTCATTTGGATTGGATACATCTACAGCCCACATGTCTGAATTACCCGCGAGGTAAACGAAAGTACCTCGTGCTGCGATATGCCAATTCGCATGACCAAGCTGTTCCAGTCCTTCAGTTTGACCTGTCAACTCAGGATTTTCAGGATCTGAAACGTCAATAATATTTATTACATAATCTTCATTGTTGTCTGGGCGGAGGATTGCAAACGCCAGGTTTTCATTGGCACAGAATGCACTGACGTTTTCATGCTCAAGAAATCCAACCTGCTCAAGTTGGGTAGTGCCCCCTGAGATATCGACAATTCGTAACCCGTCATGCAGATCCCAGAGATAAGCGTAATCACCCTCGATTTCAACATATTTAATCCAGTAACCGTCCAGGGTGTACATGGTTTCAAACGGATCTTCCGGATTAGATATGTCCACAACACTCAATCCGGAGGTAGAAGTGGCGACGTATGCATAGTCTCCTGAAATTTCAACGTCCCAGGTATAATCCCATTGGCGGAGTGATCCGGCAAGATCCATGTTCCAATGTTCCTGGGCAAAAATGGGAATTGAAATCGCTGATACGAAGATGATTGATACGAACAATCTGAGAAGCTTTTTCATCGTTTCCTCCATATATCTATAGTGGTAACAATTGAAAGGTAGTGAGTATTCCTCACTAATGACGTAGTATATTTAAAAAATAATACCTTTGCAATAGATTAATCAAATTATTATATTTTGATTATGTCCATTATTGTGTTCCAAATACAATAATGGCAATCTAATCCAAGTAGAACAGTTACTTGATTTCTTAACACCGAGGATAATTCGTCAACCATCAGTATTTGTCTCCAACAGTCTCTATCTTACTGGCTTGTATTACTGTAAGTTCTTCTTGCCTATCCAAATAGTATTCTTCTATATTAAATGTTGCTCAAAGACGGTGGAATGATGAAAATTTCAATTGCTGAAAACCTTGCCAGTATTAAAGATAGGATTGTAAAAGCAGAACATAAGGCAGGGCGGGAGCCGGGTTCTGTGGAATTGATGGCAGTATCAAAAACGATGCCTGTTGCCAATGTGGTTGCGGCATTCAACGCCGGGCAGATGCTCTTTGGAGAAAATCGTTTTCAAGGGACGCCAGAAAAAATAGCTGATGTCGCGGATTCGATCAGGGATAAGGCAGGACGTATTCGATGGCATTATATCGGACACGTTCAATCGAATAAAATCCGTAAAATTTTTCCTGACTTTGAATTATTGCATGGCCTTGACAACGAAAAACTAATCATTAAGATTGATCGAGTTGCAGAAGAGCTTGGGATTATCGCACATGGATTATTGCAGATAAATGTTTCCGGGACTGTTACGCAATTTGGATTAAATCCGATGAGAGCTATTGAAACAGCAGAAAAAGTAGCTGGACTGAAAAATATTCGAATTGAAGGTCTAATGGCAATTGGCCCCATGACCGATGATGAATATCTGCTCCGAAGAGCGTTTGAAAGGGTTCGTATCGAATCGGAAAAGATTGCAGAATTGAAGCTTGAAAACGTTGAAATGAAAACCCTTTCGATGGGGATGTCCGGCGATTTTGAAATAGCAATCGAAGAAGGATCGACCCTGGTAAGAGTCGGCACCTCGATTTTCGGCGAAAGAAATAAATAAGTCAAAGATTACTGAGTGATCGAAAGTTTGTAGCCTGGGGCGCAAGTGCTGGATACAGAGATTATCTATTATCCAGGCAATGTAATGGCGGAGATCTAAGCGGGGCATGAATACTTCCCTGCGTTTTAACGAAAAGAACAAACAGGTAAAATTACTATAATTGAATCCGGTACCATTATGAATGTATCACCTTTAGATATTCGTAAGCAGGAATTCAACCGAAAAGCTCGCGGATACGATGTTGATGAAGTAACCAGTTTCCTTGAAATGGTCGCAGACCAGTTTGAGCAATTGTTGAAAAAGGCAACGGAACTGGAAAAAGAAGTTGAGCTGTTCAAGGGCAAAACTTCAGAATTTCAGCAGAAAGAATCATCGCTGCATGATTCGGTGATGGATGCTCAGCGTCTTCATCAGCAGAAAGCGGAGAAGGCACAGCAAGAAGCGGAATTAGCTGTTCAGAAAGCCCATCTCGAAGCTGATAAGATAATTCACCAGGCACGAAAGAAGCATCACAGGATTCTTGACGAAATTCATCGTCTTGAAGGACAGCGTCAGGGTTTCCTGATTAAGATGCGTCATATTTTGAAAAGCCAGATTGACTTGATGGAGATTATCGAGCAGGAATCACCAGCAGACAATAAGGCAGCGTTGTCAAAGAAATCGAACAGGTTAAGATCAGGCAACAACATTAAGGCTACAACATCCGCAAACGGCGAGCCCGGAAGTGGTTTACAGAATAAGGGAATTGATAACAGGGGTGATGCGAGTAAAAAAAATCAGCCTGTTCGTCCTGTTCCACAGGCAGCAAAACCGGGAAACACGACAAAAGATTCTTAGAACGCAATTAAATTTTAACATAATTCGCAATAAAATCACAGGCACTGAATAAAAATGTTCAAACCAGTTCAAAACCCTCCTGATTTTCCGGCTCTTGATCACAAGATCCTGGATAAATGGGAGCGCGATAAAATATTTGAAAGGTCTTTAGCACAACGCTCGGGTGGGGAAGATTTTGTCTTCTACGACGGACCTCCCGGAACCAATGCGCCGCCTCATATCGGGCATATGATGCAGTCAGCTTTGAAGGACCTCTGGCCCCGTTTTGAAACAATGCGGGGTAAGAGAGTACTCCGAAAGGCAGGATGGGATACCCATGGTTTGCCGGTGGAGCTAACCGCTGATCGTGATCTGAAACTTGGAAGCAAGCAGGAAATTGAAGATTACGGTATCGCAAAGTATGCTGATTATTGCAGGAAAACAGTCTTTCGATTTAGAAATTCATGGGAGGAATCTATACGGCGGATCGGTCGTTTCCTCGATATGGATGATTTTTATGCTACTTATAAGACTTCCTATATCCAGTCGGACTGGTGGGTATTAAAACAAGCATGGGAAACAAAAGTAAAGCCTGAATTCGTTAATCCACAAAACCTGATCGGCGGCGACAGATTTCTCTATAAAGATTACAGGATATCAGCCTGGTGCCCCAAACAGGGTACTACTTTATCCAATTTCGAAGTTGCCCAGGGTTACAAGGATATTGTAGAACTCACATTGTTCACCAAGTTCAAGGTGATTAGTGAAGAAAACTTGTACCTGGTAGCCTGGACGACAACAGCCTGGACATTACTATCAAATATCGCCATTGCGGTC
>Ga0075120_10000118_pt1 | contig 59274 bp, 32 predicted proteins | sample AntAceMetag02UKL_FD_69792 | JGI IMG/M metagenome (GOLD analysis project Ga0075120, IMG submission 69792) | Saline lake microbial communities from Ace Lake, Antarctica - Antarctic Ace Lake Metagenome 02UKL | ecosystem: Environmental > Aquatic > Non-marine Saline and Alkaline > Saline | place...
AGTGGGCGATAATACCGTATTCCTGACAGCAACCCGCGGAGATGACGGGATTCCCTATTTTGCTTATGACATCGCTCAAGGTGCTGGCGGTGAATGGGTGGAATTCCCTAATCCCTATCCCACATATCATTCCACAGGCGGAGCTGCCTGGATTGCTGCTCCAGATGAAATTGTGATCGTCCAGGGACATGTGGTCGGCAATGATTCTCCTGAAACCGGCCTGCCGGACTGTCTGGTAACACTTGCCGGAAATACTGATTATGAAACAGAAACTGATGAGAATGGTGATTTTATTTTTGAGGAAGTAGATTATAATGCTAATTATGATCTGGAAATATCCAAAGATGGCTATGATCTGTATAGTGACGAAATTATGGTGAGTCTGGATGATATTGATCTGGGTACGATCATCTTGATGGAAACCCCCTACCCCGTCGAAAATGTTACAGCAGAAGAAACAGTGCAATATGAGGAAGTTACGGTTAGTTGGGATGCTCCAGACTTGAGAATGCTGGAAAGTTACAGTGTTTATCGTTTCCTGGAATGCTTCAGCGGAAATCCTGAACTCTGGGATTTAATGATTGAAGACACCTTGGAAAATGAATATATTGATGAGGGATGGGCAGAATTACCAGCCAATATCTGGCAATATGCCGTGATCGCTCATTACACAAGCGGGATCAATTCCGAAGCTGCACTATCTAATCCCATTGAAAAAATAGTTACCGGTACAACAGAAGATAATGCTTCACCAGTTCAGATTTGCACTCTGAAATCAGTCTATCCTAATCCCTTTAATCCAGAAGTCACTATCGCCTATCAGCTTTCAGAAGCAGCACTTGTGGAAATTGGCGTTTATGATATCAGGGGACGGCTTATTCAAACTCTTTGCCGCGGTAATTTTGCAAGTGGAGCACATCAGATCAATTGGATGGGCAGAGATAAATCTGATAATATTCAGCCTTCTGGTGTATATCTGGTGAGAATTTCTGTTAATGGTAAACTCAATAAAACAGCCAAAATATTATTAATGAAATAAGGTATAACTGATAATTGTATCTATCAAAAGAACCTTGCTTTTAAATAAGCAAGGTTCTTTTTTATTTAATTTAAAAAATATATTCTATTTCACTTTATATTACTATTGTTATAGATTGAATCTCTAACTTAATTGTTTGCTAATTAAAGCCACAGGGAACCCACAGGGAGGGTCCAGGGGGTGAAGATAGAGTTATGGGAGTAATGTAAGTTATTGTATAATATAGAATAAGCGGTGGGGAGGGGATTTTCTGCATGACAGCAGATGAATTTGAGCAGTTACGAGATTTAAGATATAATTGGTTAGAATAAACGATCGGGGAAATATGATGAGTTCCATGAGAAGTAGGGACTAGATTAAGTCATCATCTCAGAGACTATTCAATGCAGTAATTGATATCATTGCATGTTTTCAATTTTTGTGAAATAGACATATTCCCTGAAAGGGATAAATCAATTACAAAGAACAGTCTCACTTATGAGATTTAGATTTTATAAAATATTTCTTGACAGAAAGTACTTTATAGCTATATAATAACGTCAAAGAGAAAGGTAATGCAATCTTCTCTATAAAAGGAGGTAAACTTATGACTAAATTACTAGAAAACTCGCTGAAGGCTATAACAAGAAGGGTAAATCTTTCAACAGGTCTTGCAAATCCAGATGATATGAATCCCACAAAAGATTTATTTGTTAAGCTTCATGATAATGGTGAAATACTCCTAGCTAATGAAATTACATTATGGGCAGAACAAAAAGGGTGGAAACCCAAGGATGCAGAAGAACTTGGTGCTCTTGCTCAGCAGATAGGAATGGGTAAACGAGTTCCTATTAAAGAAAAGGGAAATTGGTGGAAAAAAGAAATCCTTAGTATTTTAGAAAAAGGAGAATAATTCTGAAAAACTCCTATAAATTGTAGATAGCGTCAATTACATGTAAAAATAATGATTTCAAAATCAGAATAGTATTAAGAAAAACTGGCAACATGTAAAAGATTGACATTATAAATTGGAGTATTTTAGTTTGTTTCATAAACGTTAAGGAGATTTAACTATGACAGAACAAATGAGAATTAATGGGAAAATTTTAAAGAATCTTATAATTTTTAAAGAATTCAAAGAAATTGGTTTCGATTATATCTTAAACCCAGAAACAGAAGAATTGCATAAAGTAGATGAAAACTTTTATGATTCACATAATTTGCATATTGCAAATTTAGAAAATTATATTGGTATTACAAATATTGGAATTATTCCTATTCACTACTTCAATGATGGCACAAAAATCCCGATTTATGATTTAATAACTGGTGATTTTCTCGGTGAATATAAACTTAATAAATGTAAGCATTGTAGCTGGTAATATAACTTATTTGATTTGGATGATATAACTTAATGGAGACGATATGGAAAAGACTTTAATTATTTCTGTTTTACTGGTTTTTTCGTTATTTGCTTTTGCTCAGAATACTTTTGAACTTGTTTCAGAAAGCTTCAATTCAATTGATGTTGAGTATAGTTCAGCCCCAAGTTATACTGATCTTGATGGTGATGGATTACTGGATATGTTAATAGGAGAAGATTCTGGTCATATAAATCGTTACGAGCAAAATTCAGAAAACTCAACTTCATTTAGCTTAGTAACAGAAAACTTCAATTCAATTGATGTCGGGAGTGGTTCAGCACCATCATTAACTGACCTTGATGGGGATGGTTTGCTAGATATATTGATCGGAGAAAGTGCTGGTAATATAAATCATTACGAGCAAAATGGAATAAATTCTGCCTCATTTCATTTAGTTACAGAAAACTTCAATTCAATTGATGTTGGGTATAATTCAGCCCCAAGCTTTATTGACCTTGACGGGGATGGATTACTGGATATGCTAATAGGAGAAAATAATGGTAATATATATCATTACGAGCAAAATGGAATAAATTCTGCCTCATTTCATTTAGTTACAGAAAACTTCAATTCAATTCATGTTGGCAGCAATTCAGCCCCAAGCTTTATTGACCTTGACGGGGATGGTTTACTGGATATGCTGATCGGGGAATGGGATGGAAGTATTAATCATTATGAGCAAAATTCAGAAAACTCAACTTCATTTAGTTTAGTAACAGAAAACTTCAATTTAATTGATGTCGGGGAGAATTCAAAACCAACTTTTACTGATCTTGATGGAGACGGTTTGCTGGATATGCTAATCGGGGAATATAATGGAAATATCAATCATTATGAATTTGCATTTATTGTATCAGATTTCTCTTACAACCTTATGTCCGAACAGGTACCTATAGAAGTACAATTCACCGATTTATCCCATAGCTATATAAATGAAACATGGACTTGCGAATGGGATTTTGATAATGATGGGATTATTGACAGTTATGAGAATAATCCTTCTTTTAGCTATCTTTTTTATGGTGAACATACTGTTTCATTAACGGTAACAAATAATTATGGTGCCAGCACAAAAACAGATATAATTGAATTGCCGGAATTTTCATTAATAACAGAAAACTTCAATTCAATTGATGTCGGGGAGTATTCAGGACCAACTTTTACTGATCTTGATGGGGATGGTTTGCTGGATATGTTAATTGGAAAACAAGATGGATATATATATCATTGCGAGCAAATTGCAGAAAACTCAACTTCATTTAATTTAGTTACAGAAAACTTCAATTCAATTGATGTTGGGTTACTTTCAGCACCAAGTTTTACCGATCTTGATGGGGATGGTTTGCTGGATATGTTAATTGGTGAACTGGTTGGGAATATATATCATTACGAGCAAATTGCAGAAAACTCAACTTCATTTAATTTAGTTACAGAAAACTTCAATTCAATTGCTGTTGGGGATTATTCAGAACCAACTTTTACCGATCTTGATGGGGATAGTTTACTGGATATGATTATTGGAGAAGGTGACGGAAAAATTAATCATTACGAGCAGATTGCCGAAAACTCTACTTCATTTGTTTTAGTTACAGAGAATTTCAATTCAATTGATGTTGGGAGTTATTCAGTACCAACTTTTACTGATCTTGATGGGGATGGTCGATTAGATATGCTTATAGGTGAAAGGTATGGAAATATTTATCATTACGTGCAGAATGCCGAAAACTCTACTTCATTTGTTTTAGTTACAGAGAACTTCAATTCAATTAATGTAGGGCAGTTTTCGAAACCAACTTTTACCGATCTTAATGGGAATGGTTTATTGGATATGTTAATTGGGGAGATTTACGGTAAGATATATCATTACGAGCAAAATATTCATTCTATTACGGATTTTACTTTAGATCACGCAACAGGTACAATACCTTTGGAAGTACAATTTACCGATTTATCCCGTTTAGATGTTACAAACTGGCAATGGGATTTTGATAATGATGGTAATATTGATAGTTATGAGCAGAATCCTGTTTATACTTATACAGAAACAGGAACTTACACTGTATCATTAACTGTTTCTGATGAAGATAATACATATACGGAGACAGTAACAAAGAACGATTTAATAGCAACCTTTATATTCAGCGAGTTTACTTTATTATCACCTTCCAGTTATTCCGTTGATATCGATATATTTCCAAGATTAGAATGGACATCAGCTCTTTCAAGCAGAAATTTATTGCCGATTTATGAAGTTTACATATCGAAATCTCCAATATTTACAGCAGAGCAAACGGTAATATATGAAACACAAAATACATATTTATATCCTTCTCGAGATCTGGAATTAGGGACTACCTATTTCTGGAAAGTGAAGGCAACTGATCATCTGGGCAATGAGATATGGTCTAATTATAATGGGACATACTGGATGCTGACGACTGTTTATCAAACAGAACAGCAATTTCCCATGATAGATGGTTTGATAGCTGATAATAGAACTCTTATAAGCGAAAATTCACCTTATTGGTTATCTACCGAACCTCACACGGCTTTTAACAAGGATTTGACCATTGAATCGGGAGTAACACTTAAATTCAATAGCGGAGTAAAATTAGAAATTGGCGGTAATCTCTTTATATATGGGACAGTAGATGATCTAGTAAATATTGATGGATATTCTGAGACATCAGGTAGATGGCATGGTATTGAATACATATATGTTACTTTTGATAGAGATTCGTTGTTGATTGATGAGAATTATCAATATATTTCGGGTAATACGATGCAGTTCGTGAATTTTAATAATTGCAATACCCCCTTAGTGACTACTGCGGATATGTATATTAATAGCTGTAATATCGAAAATACACTTAATGGGATATCTCAAGGAAGTAATTCATGTATAATAAACACAGCTATTTCAAATTGGAATAACACTAATTTTACTACTGGCATAAATGGAGGTAAGATATTTATAAACAATTCGATAACCGGTACCACCGGTACCAATTTTAATGGAATACATTCTTTGACATCTAATGCGGTCTTTGATGCTAACATAATTACCTATAATGGAGGATACGGTATTCATGGTTCTTCTGGAGTTTATACTAATAACATTGTAACTAATAATGGAGGTTTCGGTATTCGTGGTTATTCTGGAGATTATCTTGATAACACAGTAAATGAAAATGGGCTTTATGGCATCTATTGTGGGGGTAATGGCAATTTTACTAATAACACAGTAAATGATAATGGTGGAGACGGTATCTTTGGAGGTTCGGGAGATTATATTGATAACATTGTAACTAATAATGGAGGTTACGGTATTCGTGGAGGTTCTGGAAATTATACAAGTAACACTGTAAATGAAAATGGTGAATACGGTATCTGGGGAGTTTCGGGAGATTATACAGATAACACTGTAACTAATAATGAAGGTTACGGTATTAATGGCTCTTCGGGAAATTATTCAAGTAACACAGTAAATGAAAATGGGCTTTATGGTATCCATGTTGATGGTAATGGAGATTTTACAAATAACACAGTAAATGAAAATGGTGAATACGGTATCTTTGGAGGTAATGGAAACTATGATAATAATACAGTAAACTTGAATAATGGATATGGAATAGACTGTGGAGAAGTTGCAGTATTAAATCAGAACGAAGTATCAAATAATGGTGGTTTTGGCATAAAAGATGGTCTATCTTTCCAAAATAACATCATCGATAATAATACTGGTTATGGAGTTCAAGCTTTTATTGATGCAATATTAAGCGATAATACTATTACTAACAGTGGTGATTACGGCTTGCTAAATGGTGTTTTAATAGAGAATAATGAAATATCCAATAATGGGGGATTTGGAATTGATGCTGATGAAGAAGCAACAATCAATAATAATGTAATCCATAATAATGACGGATTTGCTATTCATAATGGTAAGATAATCACTAACAATACGGTTACTTACAATGAGATTGATGATGTTTTGCAAATTAATACAGATCTAATAAACAGTAACAATATTAAGCAGTTCAGTCTTAACACGATCCAAAATAATATTCTGGAGGAGTATTTAAATGATAGTGAAGCATATTCAATCATAAGCTTTCCTTTATGCGATACCCTTGAGTTTGATAATAATATAATCGAAAATAACGAAACAGATGATTATTGCATAAAAGTATCAGGAAATGATCTATCAATAACTAATAATATTATAGCTGAATTCATCTATAGTGATAGTCCAGAGCAAAATGAAGAAGGCGTTGCACTATGGATAGAAGCCACGGGCTTAAATAACATCATTGATAATAATACCATTATTGATAATGGAGAAAACTATAGAGATGCTACAATTTATATAGCAGATGCAGATTCTCTATATATAACCCATAATGTAATATCCGGAAACTTAAGTGGGGGAATTTACTTAAATACAGGCAATATTGCTATTACAGACAATACTATTACTGGTAATGACATTGTTGGTTCTGCCTCAGCAATTTACTTAAACGGGATTTCAGCACATTCAGTTATTGAAAGAAATGTGATAACCAATAATATTGGGAGCTATGCTATTTATGGCAGTCCGGAGACTTTTACACAAAATAATATATTTTATAATTATTCAGCAGCAAATGACACAGTATTGTGCAATCTACGTTATACTGGAACTGATCAAATATCCTATCCCTATAACTTTTGGGGAACCAGAAGCGATCAGGGCAACATTGATCCATCTATTTATGATGATAATGAAAATGGAAGTATAGGTATGGTTTTATATCAGCCAATTCTGACAGCTCCGAGTCCCTTGACACCTGGGCAATTAACGATGATAGATACTGTGGTGGTGACAATAAATGGAGAAGAACTTTTGCCAAATACAAGTGGCGTTGCCGATGGTCAGACGGTCTATCTCTGTTTAATTGGTGAAGATGGTAATGAATTTTCTGTAGATTTAACTGAAGTGAATATTATTAATATGACGACCTTTTTCCCATTACAACCATTAATGTGGGAAACAGGCGAAAACACAGGGATATTCCGGTCGGAAATATCAATTTCATCTACAATATATAATCCAGAGCAGAATATTATGAGAGCAAATGCAGGTGATACATTGATGATTAGTTCTGTGATTGATCCCAGCAAAGTATTTTATCTTCCCATAATTGAAATGGGCTTTAATATGCCTGAGAGTATTACTATCAATGAAGATGAGAGTTTTTCTTTGGATATGACAGATTTCATTACTTTTCCCGGCAACGATGAATATTTGCTGTTTGGCGAGGGTAATGAATTTATTGATATTGCTATCGATGGCATGATGGTAACTTTTTCACCGCAGGCAAACTGGAATGGCGCTGAGTTGATTACTTTCGGGATAGATGTTCAGGAGCAAAGGTATGATTATCAGGATTCACTTCTGGTAATAATAAACCCGGTTAATGATGCTCCTATCGTAGTTTCAGAGATTGGTGATATAGTAATGAATGAGGACACTAATGATAATTCGATTGATCTTACTGAAATATTTACTGATATTGATGATGATGAATTAGCATACAGTTATTCTGAAAGTACAAATATCAGTGTGGAAATAGCAGCGGGAATAGTAACCTTAACTCCGGCTTCTGACTGGTTTGGTGAGGAAACTATGGTTTTCACCGCTACAGACAGCGACAGCGCAAGCATTAGCAGTATTGCCAATGTAACCGTACAGGGAATTAATGATGCTCCGGTCATTGATTTACCGGAAAACATCAGTTATTATGAAGATGAGTCAATGACGGTAGATATTAGTCAGTATATCATTGATGTTGATGATCCGCTGGATGAGTTGATCATTTCAATTTCTAATAGTGAGAATATCAATATTACGCAGGATAGCTTGCTAATAATCTTTTCTTCGCCGTTAAACTGGCATGGAGAAGAATTATTTACATTTACTATAGATGATCAGCAATCCAGATTAAGTGCTTCCGATAATGTGAATGTGATAGTAATGCCGGTGAATGATCCTCCCGTGATAGAATTACCGGATGATTTCACCTTTCTCGCAAATGCGAGCATTACAGCAGATTTTACTGATTTCGTAAATGATGTTGATGGTGATGAGCTAAGTATTACAGTTGCTGATAATGATAATATCATCGTAGATATAAATGGCTTAAACGTCACTTTTTCTGTTCAGGAAGAATGGTTTGGTGAAGAAGTAATATTTTTCACGGTTTCAGATACGTTAGTGAGAGCATCTGCCAGTGATGAAGTTAATATAATAGTTTTGGCTCCTCCTCTAGAACCAATTCTAATTTTGCCGAATGCTTTTTCTTTCAACGAAGATGAGTCTTTAACAATAAACTTTTTGGAATATCTCTCTGATGATGAAGTTGACTCTTTGTCACTTGCCGTAACCGGTAATGAAATGATAATTGCAGATATAAACGGAACGGAAGTGACATTCAGTGCTTATGAAAACTGGTTTGGAAGTGAAGAGGTGTTAGTAACAATTAACGGTGAAATGGTAAGGTTTAGCACCAGTGATAATGTGATATTGAACGTAGAACCTGTAAATGATATACCTGAGCTGAATATGCCTGAACAACTTTTCCTTGATATAGCAGGACAGCTTACAATTGATCTAGATGAATATGCCTTTGATATAGATCAAGATTCTTTACTATTTTCTGCAATACCGGGAGATGAACTGGAAATAGAAATTTTGGGAAGCCTGGCTATAATTTCATCTGAAATATACTGGTCAGGAGCAGAAAATGTGGTATTTTATGCAGATGATCAGCAGAGTCGAGTTAGCGTCAGTGATACAGTTCTGGTAATAAGAGAGTTTAGTCCTTATCCCATAATCGAAGATATTATTGATGTGCCTGATGATCAGGGTGGCTGGGTAATTGTCGAATTCACGAAAAGCTGTTTTGACACAGACAGTTTGATAGTGAGACCAGGTGAACAGTATGTGGTGCAATATCTGATTGAAGATGACTGGATGATTGCCAATTCGACAGCCGCTTTTGGTGCTGAAGTATATCAGATATTAACTCATACTTTACAGGATTCTATGTCAGAAAATCCTAATGCATATGAATTCCGTATTATTGCAGCAATGGAAGAAGGGAATTTTGTAAGTAATATTATGTCTGGTTATTCACTGGATAATATATGTCCGGTAGTGCCATCAGAGCTGCTCTTTGATTCTGGTTATCTGGTTTGGAATGAACCCGTTGATGAAGATTTTGCTTATTTCAGCATTTATCGGGATGGTGATTTGCTGGATTACAGTACAGAGCCAATAATGAATATTATCGGAGATTCAGGGGACTATCAGGTTACGGCAGTTGATTGTCATGCTAATGAAAGTGATCTTTCTGCTGCAGTATCCGGGGGTTATCCTTATGGAGATATTGATCATAACCAGGAGGTGGAAGCTATGGATGCTTCATTGGTTTTACAGTATTTCTGTTTGATAGCCACAGATTGGGAAGAATGGCAGATTGAGGTCGGTGACGTTGATGGTAATGGAAGTGTAGAAGCTTATGATGCAGCTCTGATCCTGCGATACACAGTCGGCATTATAGATGAATTTCCGGTGGAAACTATAACAAGACTACATCGGGAAAAGTAATAAGAAAATTACCTTTAAGGGGGTAGATATAGTCTGCCCCTTTAGATTGCTTACAAACCTTGATTGTTAAAATATGGACTTAATTTATTTCATTAAGATCATTTTTTTGGACTGCACAAATTCATCAGTTTTTAGCTGATAAAAATATATGCCCGAAGAAACTACCTGGTCATTATCATCTTTGCCATCAGCCGCAGGCATTTTCAATCGGTTACAATTTGTAACCAGTTCATTTTTTTCTTTTATAAGTCGATGTTTTATTGCTTTCCAGTAATTTCTTGCTTCCTGGTAATCCTCCCCGGAACCAAAACAAAGATTTCAAGATAAAGGGAAAAAACATAAACGGGATAAGATTTTCTTGTAAACACGGTGAACATGGTAAACACAGTAAACTTGGTGAGCAAAAAGTTATAATTGCTTAGTTACCTCTCGGATGGTCTTGCACCTCCGGTATGGTGACGACATGTTATTCCAACCCTATACTAAGCCAATAATAAAATTAATTTCAGGGGGATGTGTAATTAACAATGCAATTGACAAGATAGAGAGATTTAAATTTAATCGCAGCTAAATAATAAAACGGAGTAGAAAGTAATGAGAAATTTAATCAAAGACTGGCTACTGGAATTGGGCTTGCAATCCCCTCAGGCTTCTGTTTCAGCTTCAATCATATCATTAATAATTATGCTGTCAGCCGCCTGGATAGCTTATATATTCACCAATAAAGTAATACTGCGTAATATTAAGAGATTAATTGATAAAACACGAGCTCGCTGGGATAATATATTTTATGATCAGAAAGTATTCAGCCGGCTTTCTCATTTAGTTCCGGCGCTCATTATCTATTTCGGAGTCACACTGGTTTTACCAGATTTCCCACGAGCAGTGGAAGCGATTCAGACAGCAGCCTATCTATATATCGTAATTACAGCCTTATTAGTAATTAATGCCTTTTTGAATGCTTTACATAAAATCTATAATACAATGCCTTCCTCCCGAAATCGTCCCATCAAGGGTATTGTTCAGGTAATCAAGATATTCGTTTACATTCTTGGTTTTGGCATATTTGTATCCATAATCTTTGATAAGGATCTTACTTCATTTTTCACCGGATTAGGTGCGATGGCAGCAGTTATAATGCTGATATTCAAAGATACTATACTTGGTTTTGTGGCAGGTATTCAGCTTTCTGCCAACGATATGGTTAGTCTGGGCGACTGGGTGGAAATGCCCAGCAGAAATGCAAATGGAGTTGTGATTGATATTACCCTGAATACGGTTAAAATCCAGAACTGGGATAGAACTATAAGCACAATTCCGCCTTATGCTCTTATTACTGAGTCATTTACAAACTGGCGAGGTATGGAAGAATCAGGTGGTAGAAGAATAAAGCGTTCCCTTTATATTGATATAAAGAGCATTTGCTTTTTAAACTCAACAGATCTGGAAAAACTTAAGAAAATTCAGATAATCAGAGAATACATTAACGACAGAGAAAAAGAAGTTGCCGTATTTAACAAGCAAAATCAGGTTGATGACAGTGTTCTCGTTAACGGAAGAAGACTTACTAACATTGGTACATTCCGCCGATATGTAGAGGAATACTTGAAACAGCATCCCCAGATACACAATGATATGACTTTCCTGGTACGCCAGCTTCAGCCCACGGAGAAAGGACTGCCACTGGAAATATACGTTTTTAGTAAAGACCAGAGATGGGCTTATTACGAAGGCATTCAAGCAGATATTTTTGACCATCTTCTTGCTGTTATACCGGAATTTTCACTAAGTATATATCAGTATCCGGGGAGTGATGATCTAAGATTGTTCGCTCAAAAACAGACACCGTCAGGATAAGCTTGTAAAATACACATACCGGGAGCACATTAGTCAATTACCCATAATATTCTAACTCTTTTTGGCAAGAAAATATTAGCGGACTTTGTCCGAATTTAAGATGATCGGGGTAGGGGCAGACCCGTGTGTCTGCCCAAGTTGGTCTATCATACATCGAGATGCGGGGCTTGATTAATAATAAAAAGTTTGAGCTATTTAAGTAAGATCATTTTACCGTTTGCTGAGTCTTGATCTGTATTAATTCGATAGAAATATACTCCTGAGGGAACATCTTCTGCATTCCAGATAAGGTCATGCTGACCAGCATCGAAATGTTCATCGGCAATAGTATCTACTTTCTGACCTTTGATATTATAAACATCGATCCTTATATTTGATGCTTGATCAAGATTGAATGATATCATCGTCTCAGGATTGAATGGATTAGGATAATTATGCAGCTCATAATCTTTGGCAATGATCTCATTCACATCATTATCCAGTTGTATTTCTTCTGCTAAAGCAAGGAAGTTGATCGAAGAATCGCCATCGGTTAAGAATAATAATTCACCATCTCTTTTCTGCAATATCTTAAACGGCACAATCTGCGACTGCTCTCTGAGAGCAACATTGCCAGTAATCCTGTTCCTCACTTCTACGTAATTATCATTTAAAAAATACATAATGAAATTATTTCCCATATTTGTGGTTATACAGGTAGAGGGACCTATATAAATTCCTGATGGACTGGTAATTTCTGTTTCCCAGAGCAAGTTTGAAAGGTCTGGCGAATAACAGTGAAGCATATTATTCAATGATTCCCAGACCACAAGTCCGTAATCCAGGTAGTGGTCATCAAAATTGTTTAGAAATTTCATAAGAAGTCCAGAAGCTTGATCATGATCAACTTGCAGGATTTCATTTACTACTGCTGGTGTACCCAAAGATACGTTATTCAGCGTATAGATGGAATAATCAGGTTCATAATAACAATAGAACCAAGTATAACCAATGGACATAATGCTCTCTGCTCCTGCGGTATAAAACCAGCTTGTCCCAACTTCCGGTATTTCTTCCAATTCACCCAATATCCCCTGATCAAATTGACACTTATACATGAATGGATCACCTGAACTTTGCTCCCAACCAAAACTATTATATTTCTCTATACCAAGATATAGATATTCGGAACCATCTATTTCAGCTACATTGATATTTTTGACAAAAAATAAATCGCCACTCATCCCAGTACCATATCCAATTTCTAGGGATAGACTATCTATGATTGCCATTGAGTTATAATCATATACTTTTATATCACAGTATATTGATGGTTCAGTAGATCTTTGCTCTACTTCCAGATAATAAACTGAGTCATCAGATTCATACATACTCACCGAGACATCCCAGATGTTTTCCGGGAATGGTTCGCTGTGAACTGACAGTAAATTACCATTAAGATCATATACAGCCAATGACTGAATAACCGGGTAATTATTTTCTTTAGAGAAAACATACAATTCATCCTGATCATCACCATTACCATCAGCCAGCCAGAGTTTATGAGTACAATTATTCCCCATATCAACAGGCACCGAAAACTGATGACTATAGCTTATTTCTCCGTAACAGGCGATACTGATAAACACTATCAGTACAAATAAAATAATCTTTTTCATAATATCCTCCTAAGTTTTATTTCCCTTTATGGAAATAGAATTATTCCATTAAAATTCATTTTTTAACTCCCGCAAATTCAGTGCTGAGCATCTACCCTTGGCAAGAAACACTGAAAATCAAAACTGATCACGTTATAATAGATGAAGTTCGTTAATATTAATAGCAGAAATAATAATAACATCTTCCCCATTTGTTCCTCCAATACCATTTAATGCTGATGTAATTGCCAATTGCATTATCATTCTTTTCACAACTAACACAGTTGTCATATTATAGTAAACAAATAATACATACTGTAAACGGTTTTATGCCCCTCTGCCTGATTTAAGTTAATTTTACATCACAATTTCACAATTATATTAATTACAGCTTACGTTAACATCTTTTACAATAGTATTGCATGCATAATTTGTTCCACAAATAGGCAACCATTTTTTCACCCGCTAAACCTTGCTAATGTACATATCTTCGCAAGGTCTCAGCAAAATCAATTTCAGTATATATCCTCATCAATCAGAATATGTGCACTTTTGAGCAGCAATGATTAAAAACCTACAATGATATCAATTACTGCATTGAACAGTTTCGTTGAGATAGAAATTAGTTCTTCAGTATGATCACATGCTTATTGCCTCTTTTCTGAATACTTTTTCTTCATCCGATTGATGCCAGATCCCTTCCCGGCTCAATCCTTTGCGGAATAACTCAATTATATGGGTTAATGCCATTTCACGTTATCTTGTGTATAAAAGATAAGGAAGTGATATAATGATAGATATAGAAAGAAACAATCTGGGGGCTTCGACATCACCTTATTTAAGGCAGCATGCAGATAATCCGGTGCACTGGCAGGAATGGACTCCGAAAGTGCTGGAATATGCCAGAGAACACAATAAACCGCTTCTGGTTTCTGTAGGATACGCTACTTGTCACTGGTGTCATGTTATGGCTCAGGAAGCTTTTTCTGATGACCAGATAGCCAGTTATCTCAATTCTAATTTCGTTAATATCAAGGTAGATCGTGAACAGCGACCGGATATAGACAACTATTTGATGTCTTATATCCAGGCAACTGGCGGTCACGGTGGCTGGCCCCTGAATGCCTTTTTAACACCTGAGCAAAAGCCGTTCTTTGCTGCAACATATCTACCTGTTAAAGCAAAATTTAATCTGCCGCCTCTTCTTACTATTTTGCAGAGACTGATAGGGCATTTCAAGGAACATGGTAAGGATATTCCCGACTATTATCCTCAAGCTTTTCAGCAGCAGGCAAGCAGCGAAAAAGAGATCATCGCTAACTTGAAGCGGCATCTAAGCCATTCCCAGGGAGCTCAGTTTCCTGCCCATAGCAGTCTGCTTTTTCTGCTTAGTTACTTTGAAACATATCCTGATATAGAGCTTAAAAAACTGCTGCAAATCTGGCTTGATAATATGGCCCAAAAGGGGCTGCACGATCATTTGCAAGGTGGTTTTTACCGCTACTGCGTAGATGACAAATGGACAATTCCGCACTTTGAAAAGATGCTTTATGATCAGGCTATGCACCTCTGGGTATATAGTCTTGCCTATAAAGTACTTAAAATAGAAAATTATAAGACAATCGCTAAAAAAATAGTGAACTGCCTGGAACAAAGTTTTGAAGGTGATGGACTATACTATTCTGCTCATGATGCAGATACCGACCATCAGGAAGGGATGACTTATCTGTGGACAAATGACGAACTGAAAACGGTATTAACTCAAGAAGAACTAGCAGACTTTTCCCGGATATATGAATTGCAGGAAAATTTCGAGGGCAAAATCCACCTGCTGAAAAAGCAAAACAACTTCCTGTCTGAAATAGAAAATAAGCTTTTGCAGGTCAGAAAGAAACGCCAGCAGCCCTTTTTGGATAATAAACTACTGACCAGCTGGAATGCTTTGACAGGAATAGCATTGCTGCAGGCAGGTCGCTGGCTGGGTGAAGAGAAGCTAATTCTGAAAGCAGCAACACTATTTGAACATTTGCTTGCCAGACACTATAAAAAAGGTAAACTCTTTCACAGCTCTAATGAAGGGATTTTGCAAAAGAATGAATTTCTGGAGGACCATGCAGCTGTTTTACTGCTTGCGACTTATCTGCAGGAAGAAACGGGTAATTACCGGGAGCAGATTATCAAGCTCAGAGACAGCCTGAAAGGGTTTAATCAGGATGGATGGAAAAGCAATCGCAGCGAAGATTTTATTACCATACCCGCGGACAGTTTTGATCATCCATCACCTTCGAGTGTGTCAATGGCAGAAGCAGCTTTATTGCGTACTGCTCTACTTTTAGAAGAGGATTATACCCCCAGGGAATATCGACAGCCTTTTATCAATGATTTTCATAATCTGATGGCATTCGTTTCCCAGGACAACTGGCATATCATCCATTCTCCCATCAAAATTGACTCGCAGAAATTACCGGCTAATTCCCTGATCATTAAAAGCTCTCATTTTCAGGACTGCTTTCAGGGTACGTGCAGAGAATTTTCCAGCCTGGAAGATTTTTTAACCGCTAAAAGCGCTAAATGACGCGAAAAAGAAATGTAAAATGTGAATATAGACTGCGGAATTCTTGTTGTAACCAGGGCATCCCTGCGCTGGGTGGGGGAAGAATTGGATGTTAAGATTTTTTTACCACAGAGGCACAGAGATCACAGAGAACGCAAAGGGAAGAGAATAATTGAAAATGTAAAATGTAATCAGAGCAGGAGAACGAGGGGGTGAAGAGGAGAAGAGGCGAAAATGCTAAGGTTAGAAGGTTAGAAGAAAATTTAGCTGGTATTTCATTAAATTGTTCGCGTTTGTTTGGTTTGTTCGCGGCTTAATGATCTTACATTACATTTTTTCGCGTTATTTAGCGGCTTTCGTGGTTGATGAATTTTGTATTATTAAAAAAGCCCCGGAAACCGGGGCTTTATTTTATTTATAATGCAAGACCTATTTGAGTAAGATCATTTTGCCGGTAGCAGATTCCTGATCAGTAATAATGCGATAGAAATATACTCCGGATGGAGCATCTTCCGCATTCCAGACCAGATCATGCTGTCCCGAATCGAAATGTTCATCGGCAATAGTTTCTACTTTCTGTCCCTTGATATTATAAACATCAATTCTTACATTAGAAGATTGATCAAGATTGAAAGCAATTTTTGTCTCAGGATTGAAGGGATTAGGATAATTCCTTGCTGAGAGATTATTAGAGACTATTTCGGCATTACCATTATCAGAATAGGTGATCCTGATGGAAGCATACTCGAAAGTAGAACCATTATTAAGACCCTGAGTCTGACTGTGGAATGAGCCATAATCATTATCATCAAGGAAGAATAAGTGCAATATCATATCTCCATTATCAGCTTCTTCGATCTTATCTCCAGGATATACAAAGCAGGGGATCATGCCATCAAGTTCTGTTACATAATTGTCACTTTCAGAATTTGCATTCATAAAGATGGGATCGCTCCAGTTCATTCCCCAATCTTCTGAAACGCAGATGGCAATTTCAGGTTTGGCAACCCAGGATTCAAATCCTGCAGTTCCTTCATTTGCTTCCTTGGCATTCAAACCATCTACCCAAACATAAGCCATCCAGCCATTTTCAGGATTGCTGGTCAAATAATATTGATTATAATAGAATCCGCTATCTTCATCAAAATGGAAGATCGGCCAGTCCATTGCCCACATAGGGCTTCTATCATCATAAGTCTCATCATATTCACCATCTTCATCCAGATCCCAGGGCTTCATCGGTATTCCATCATTGGGATTGGCTCCCGCTGGATATACATCAGTAAAGCTGAATTCATGAGTATTAAGATCAAATCTGAAGACTTTGGGATAAATTTGATACCAGAGAGGACGATACATACTAAGTTGGGTAGCATCAATATCAAAAAGAATACCTAATGAACCACCCCAGGAAACAGAATTACCTTCTTCTGAAGGATATAGATTAAATCTTCCAGAATTGATAAATGTCTGATATACTGCCGGATATGGTTCTGTGGGAGAAGTAGCTAAATCGGAATACAGGTAGTGGAGATCCCCAGAAACTGAATCTATCCAGGTAGGATTATCCTCTTCTATCTGCATCTCCTCATAATATTCCACAAATTCACCTTCGCCATAATTCTCATTTACAAAGCAAAACATATCATCAGGATCATAATCTACATTAGATAAACGGTATCCGGCAAATATGACCTTGTTATCGATTACTGTCCAGGATTTGAAAGCTCGATACCACATGGGTTCTTCAGCATTCCAATTGTCAAATGTTGTAATTGAGCGATAAGTCCAATCCAGATCGCTCTGCATGGATAGATCATCAGCATCAAAATCTGCATAACAGATAATTGGATTTTCTGATGGTAATGTCTCAGTTCCATCAGATGGATTAGCATTTGTAGCTACAGCATAAATCCTCTGCTTACCAGCTACAGGTGATGGTCCAATCTGTAATTCAGGCCAGATAAATTCATCATCATCAGTGGGATCAGGGAAAGGCGGATCATCTGAATCTATCACTGTGATCACTGGATCTTTCCATAATCCATGACCCTGAATAATATGATAAAGATCATAAGTAACAAAGCAATCCATTGTTTCCGGGGTTGAAGGCATTGCTGCATGCCAGGTGGCAAACACATCTCCAGTCTGCTGATCCACTTCCGCATCGCAGTAATAGCCAACTTCGCCAAGTCCTGCTGATGCCAGCACATTTCCATTGGCATCAATATAGGTGTAATTTACTTCGCTATTTCCTGCCTGATCTTTCACACGGTAAACAATATAAATTCCGCCACCGTGTTCATCAGGCTGCAAAGCAATTGGTAAGGCACTATATGCCTGGAAATAATCAGCGTAATTTGTCAGTAGGGGTTGTGGGGGAATATCCCATTCCCAATCTGGAGCGTCTCGGGTTACGGGTGGAGTATTTGCTACGGCATTAACTGAAAAGTCAGGTGTCCCATCTTTGGTTTTGATGGGCATTCTTTCAGCAAAGGCGCTTAGGGCAAATACCAATAAAATGCAGATTATGAAGAATTTCTTCATTTTTCCTCCTAAGGTTTTTTATATACACACAAGTACCGGACAAGCTATTCCCCCGAATATTTATCACCCCTCCGGTACCTGTATTCTTACCTTTTTATGAGCTGCTGTTCTAACAGTTTATAAAGATCTTTCCTATTTTCTTCTTCTAATTAATAATATCGATATTTATTTCTGTTTGTCAAGCTTAAATTTATTTTTCCTGTAATATTCACCATGAGACTGTTCAATTATCACCAGCCAAAACCTTGCGAATGGTGCTTGCACCTCCGCAATGGCTGATCAGAGGATATAATTTATTAAACCTATACCATTATGCCATTTAGCGTTGTTTATATTTCGTTAAAATCGGCCAACCATTGCGGAGGTCTATCGACCATTCGCAAGGTTTTTGAAAGGTTAATTTCATTATTATGTCCTATTGATTTTATTTTATCCGTGATAATCCGCGTCATCCGTAAGATCAGTGTTCAATTATCTCCCCTGGATATTCCTCACCCAGCACAGCAGCAGATGATCGATTATAATCCCGGCAGCTCCCATCAACAATAGATAAAACACCATATTCTCATACTGCAGCAAATACCTGAAATCCAGCAGCCGAAAACCCAGACCTTGTTTAACACCGAGCATTTCTACTGCGATCACGGTTGTCCAGCCTAAACCCCAAAGTATCCTAAACAAATTTATAAACTCTACTCTCAGTAACGGAATTTCCACTAAACTAAAAACCTGCCAACCAGTTGCCCCACACATCTCTGCTTCTTCACGATATTCTGTTTGCACCTGCTCATAAAGCTCCGTGGTCATGATAACTGCCGGGAAAAATAAAGCAGTGAACATTATTGCCGCAGCAGGGGTTTCTCCTAACCCAAACCAGATAATTGCTACAGGCAGCCAGGCATATGGTGAAATATGTCTGATAAAATTTAAAGCTGGTAAAGCAATGATCTTAAGCCATGAAAAAGAATATAGCAGCTTACCAATAATAATAGCTACAATCCAGGCAAATATTGCCGTAAGAGTTACCCTTAAAAAGGAATATACAAAATCCGATGACATTTCATGCCAGTTGATCTTAAGCTGAAATATATCATGCACTGAAATCTCCAGGCTGAATAATAATCCAGCCACGATCAACAGCAAAAAAAGCAGACTAAGGCTGAATCTGATGATATACTTCATCTACAAAAGTCTTCCTTGCCAGATAACCTTTTAATAGCATAAGTTCTGCTGCCTCTACCTCAAAATCTTTTCCTGATGCTTCCAGACCCATCATATATTGCGTGTGAGCAAGCGACTGACTGACGATTTGCTCTGATAAACCAAAGCGTTGTTGAGCAATGCGAAACGTATTTTGAGGATTATCCTTCATCAAAGCAATAGTATCATCCAGCAGCTTCACAAATGCCCTCACCTGAGCAGCTTTAGATTTCAATGCCTTGTCTGAAGCCACCAGATCACAGCAAGGATGGGCTGGAAATGTGTTACTATACCAGTCAACTATCTGAAACCTGTCTGCCAGATTAAATATAGAAGGTACATAATAGCTGATAGCATCCACTTCCCCACTTTGTAAAGCAGCAGCCATGTCCATTGGTGTCCTGAATGGCACCATCTCAGGCATTGATAATCCCTGCCTCTCAAAAACCATTTCCGGAATGATCTCCAAAGTTGAATTTTTCAATATTCCCATTTTTGCCTCAGCCAGATCCTGTAATTTTGCAAATTTCTTAGCAGCTATGATCCCATCACTTTCCCGCTCCAGGAATGAGATGATCTTCACTTTTTTATCTTGAGAAACATCCATCCAGGCATAAGTGAATGGCATAATTGCTAGATCTATCCTGCCGGCAACCAGCGCTTCATTAGTCTCCCAACCAGAATGAAAATACTCAAACTGGTAATTTTTTTGCTCTCCAGAAATATTATCAAGAGCATATTGCACTGGAAGATGATTCATGGAAGGCTTTATCAAACCTATCACAAGTTTATCTGTCTGCTGAGTTCCGCAAGCAGTAAGGATCAAACAGCAGATAATGATCATAAAATATTTCATTAGACCTCCTTGATATAAAAAAACAGCCACCTTGACCTTTACAGTCAGGGTGGCTGAACCTATTTCTTAACTGATTACTTTTTTCTTCTGCATCCAAAACTTTCATTCCCGGTTTTTGTGTCAAGTATACTACTCTCACCAATCTGGAAGCATTAAAGTACCATCCCTGAGAAACAACTCAACCCGGCATAACATAAAAATGTCATGCCGGGTTGAGTTGTTTCTCCTGGGGTTTACTGTATTGGCGGTGAAGAACATAAATAGCTTTTTTTATTGGAGTTATTGGGCTTATTTAACCTATTAGCAGTGTAAAAGGATATTGCTGATAAATTAATATTTGACTTTAAGGCAGTGCTGATAAAAAAGTAATTATTAGAAAAAAGATTAATGTAAGAGGAAATAAATTATGAGAATATTACTGACAAATGACGATGGGATAGAAGCAGCGGGGATAAATATTCTGGGCAGGCATCTGGAAGAGGCAGGTCATCAAATCACCTATTGCGCTCCGAAAACCCAGCAGAGTGCTGCTTCTCATTCCATCACTCTACATGCACCAATACGCTTATATAAAAGTAGTGAGAACAGGTTTTCTGTATCAGGAAAACCAACTGACAGTGTACTTATCGCTTATCATATTTTTGGTGCAGATGCTTTTGATCTGGTGATTTCCGGGATCAATCAGGGACAGAATATGGCAGAGGACATATTATATTCAGGCACAGTAGCAGCAGCGATTGAAGCCTGTTTTCTGGGATATAAATCTATAGCAATATCTGTAACCAGCTTCACAGACGTGCATTATGATACGGCAGCAGCGTATCTTTGCCGTCTATTAAAAGCGGGACTTGCTGATGAGATCAAAGAAAAAGAGGTGCTTAATATCAATGTGCCTAATGTGGATATTGAAGAGATCAAGGGCGTGAAGATAACCCATCCCGGTCACAGGCATTATGAGAACTTTGTTACTGAGATCAAGGCACCACAAAATAATAAACTTTATTGGATATCAGGAGAAGTGGTCTGGGCAGAAGATGATGAAGCAGACACAGCAGTAATCCAGGAAAATTATATCTCCATCAGTCCGATTTTTCCGGATTTCAGTAAAAATCAGGCCAAAAAGCGTTATCAGAACTGGCTTAAAACCAATAATTAGTAATATAAGGAATATTAATAGTGAATTATTTGATAGATATGGTGAAGGGTTTAGTAATTGGGGTGGCAAATATTATACCGGGAATCAGTGGCGGAACTTTTGCCTTGATCCTGGGGATTTATGAGCGATTGATAAGTGCAATCGGCAATTTAAATGGTGAATTTGTCAAAGAGCTGTTTTCCCACAGGATATTAAATTCGCTCAAGCGCATAGATTTCTGGTTTCTGGTGCGGATATTCCTGGGAGCTATAATATCAATTGTTCTGCTTTCCAGGGTAATAGAATATTTTCTAGAGCAGCAGCATGATCCCACTTATGCTTTTTTTGTGGGTTTGATAATACCTTCGATTGCCGTACCCTGGAAAATGATGCAACGGAGAAAAATGCCGGAACTAATCTGGTTTATGGTGGGAGCAATATTTCTACTGTTACTTTCAATCGGTTTTGGACATTTAAATGATCAGAAGCTGGAGATCAAGGCTCAGGCAGAGCTATTGACAGCAGTAGACCTTCACAGTGTGTGGCAACTTGTATTTGCTGCGTTCAGTGGAGCTTTGGCAATCAGTGCCATGATCCTGCCGGGGATCAGCGGATCATTTGTGATGCTGCTTCTGGGGCAATATAAAAATATGGTGACTGCGATCAATAATCGTGATCTGATCTTTATTGCTGCCCTGGGGATAGGAATGGTGATCGGGATCATCATGTTTACCAGATTATTGAATATGCTGCTGAAGAAATTTCATTCGCAGACCATAGCCTTTTTAATCGGACTGATGATCGCCAGTTTATATACATTGTGGCCCTTTAAGAAAGTGATAGAACAGGGCGGAGAATTATATCACACCTCGGTGAATATATTACCTCAGTCGGGAGCAAATCTGTGGATATCGCTGTTATCATTTGCAGTAGGATTTTTTATTGTATGGATATTCCTGAAACAGGAAAGAAGGTTAATAGTGAGAAGTGAGACGTAGAAATGCGAAGAATAATAAAGGGAAACAGGAGTAGAAAAATGCGAAGAGTTACCCTGATCATAGCCTTAATGCTAGTTTTAAGCAGTTGCACACGTAAGGTGAATGAAGTTGTGGAGAAATATGAAAATGGTAACTGGAAAAAGGTGATCGTTTATCAGGAGAAAGGCGATGAACGAAAGAGGGTCAAGTCAATTGAGTATTATGAAAATGGCAAAGTGAAGCAGGAAATTGACTTGCGGAAGGTGAAAGATTATTCTGTGAAAAAGGAAACGACACCAGAGGAGAATGAAGCAGTCTCTGAACCACTTCCAGAACAGGAGATAGAATATCAGGGACCTTATGCCGACATGATGAATCAGCCGGGAGCAGTAACGCGCAAGCTGGAGGGAGAAGAAAAGGAACGTGTTCTGGAAGCTATGCGTAAACGGAAAGAGGAACAGCAGCAGGGCGAAGAATTCACTGAACTTAATGAAGATGGTGAGGAAGTAACCAAAATCCGTCAGGTTCTGGAGAGCTTTGAAGATGGCTCTGTGAAGCATGAGCAGATATTCGTGAAAGAAGAAGCCGGAGGAGAACTGGAGAAGGATATCGAATATTATGCTAATGGACAAATCCGCACTTATGTACCTTATGTGGCTGGCATAGCAAATGGGAAGTGGTTAAATTATTATCGTAATGGACAGCTTAAGACCGAGGGATATTCACGTGATGGTGATCATAATGGTGAATATACGCAGTATTATGAGAACGGTAACCCGATGATGAAGGGACAATTTATAGCTGGTAAAATGGATGGTTTGTGGGAAAATTACTGGGAAAATGGTAATAAGAAGATGCAGACGACCTTTAAAGATGACAAAGAGATAGGACCTATGCAGCGTTATGATGAGAATGGAGAACCAATTAAACGTCAATCACCCTTTAAGGTTGGAGAAAAACTCGATTTAGATGGAAATTAATGCAATATAAATATCTTGCCCAATTTGCCCGAGAAGAGATCAATCCCGGGCTTTTTTACAGGTCAGTTAAGCGCTGGCGTGATCAATATGCAATTATCTTTAATGATGGAAAATATCTGCAGGTAAGCCTGATGCAGCAGGATCCGCTGTGTTTTTTTACTGATAAAGATATCATTGAATGGGGGCCTGCACCAGAGCTGGCGATGATGGATCAGCATTTGAACCGGGCAAAACTTGATAGAATTTCCATTTCAGATACAGATCGCATCATAATTCTGCAGTTCAGTAAACCAGATCCATTTCAGGGACGGCAGCAATTCACCCTGATCCTGGAACTGATACCGCAATTTGGCAATATTATCCTTACTCGCAATGAAAATGATAAGCAGGTTATTATTGATTGTGCCAAAAAGATCAGTCTGGCAGAAAACCGTCAACGTCAGATATTACCGGTAGTTGAATATGAAACACCCCCGGCAGGATTTGTGAATGATAAATCTGAGATAAGCTTTCCCCTGGACTTTGCTGAAAATATGAAGGTGGTCGAGGAAGCTGAGGCTGGTTTTCAAAATATAAATGACCTTCTGGAAGCTTTATATTATGAAGGATGGCTGCAAAAACTCAGTGATCAAAATCTGAAAAGCCAGCGAAAAAGCTTAAATAATAAGAAAAAGAAAAAAACAGCAAAACTAATAAAACTAAAAGCTGAGCTGGATGACGCTGAAAAACAGAATAAATGGCTGCAAATGGGTGAATTATTAAAAGCAAATATACAGCAGGTAAAACCTGGAAGTGATCACATCTCTCTTATAAATTATTATGATCCGGCAATGGCAAAAATCACTATTGACCTTCAGCCGGAAAAATCAATCCAGTGGAATATCAATCATTATTTCAAGAAATATCGCAAGGCGAAAACAGGAAAGCTAATGATCGCCAGGCAGATAAAACTAACAGAAGAAGAGATATCTGAGTTTGATAATGCTCTGGAAAAGCTGGATGAGATCAATCTGCTCTTACCCGGTGAAAAGCTTCAGCATGTGAGTGGGAAAAATCCTGTAAGTGCAAATATTACCCGATTGGTAATTGATGATAACTGGGTATTTCTGATCGGAAAAAACAGTACTGAAAATGATCTGATCACAACTAGAATTGCTCAATCCCAGGATTGGTGGTTTCATACTCGTATTTATAAAGGTACTCACGTAGTATTGCGTAATCTGAAAAAGCAGGAACTGCCAGAGCATCTTCTAAGACTTGGCTGCAGACTGGCAGCATATTTCAGTAAAGCAGGGAAATCTACTAATGTTCCCGTGGATTATACTCAAATCCGTCATGTACGCAAACCTCGCGGCAGTGCTCCAGGCTATGTGATCTATACGAATCAAAAAACCTTATATGTTGATCCTTTGAGTCTTAGAGATGCCCGTCAGGAAATAGCTGAATGGCGGAAATAGATCAACTGCTCAATTGCCGGATGTGCCCACGTAATTGTGGAATCAACCGCTATCAGGAAATTGGTTATTGCCGTTCCGGTGCCCTGCTCAAGATCAATACCTGGCAAAAACATTTTGGTGAAGAACCTTATATATCAGGCATGAATGGCAGCGGGACAATCTTCTTTTCCAGCTGTAATCTATCCTGTGTATTTTGCCAGAATTACCAGATCAGTCAACTCAATCATGGTAAAGAATATACTATAGCTCAAACGGCAGAGATCATGCTGGAACTTCAATCTTCTGGAGTTCATAATATCAATCTGGTTACTCCCAGTCATTTCAGTATTCAATTAATAGAAGTTTTGCAGCTTGCCAGAAAAAAGGGTTTGTCGATTCCAGTGGTCTGGAATACTAATTCCTATGAGAAAGTAGAGATATTAAGGGAATTAGGGGGACTGGTGGACATTTATCTGGCAGATTTCAAGTATGCATCCAATGCAGCGGCAGAGAAATTATCTCAAGCAAAGGATTATTTCAGTATTGCCACAAAGGCGATCAGGGAAATGTATCGTCAGACAGGTCATATTATGCTGGATGAAGATAATATAGCCATAAAGGGTCTGGCAATTCGGATGCTGGTTTTACCTGAAGATGCGAATGGCACTGAGGAACTCTTGAAATGGCTGGCTGATAATATAGGAAATGATGTATTGCTGAGCCTGATGTCACAATATTATCCTGCCTGGCAGGCAGATAAATATCCCGAAACTGCTCGCAGTCTGTCTTGTTCAGAATATGAACTGGCTATGGAGCTGGCAGAAAAATATGGTTTTGAAAATTGTTTGGTTCAGGAACTGGATCCATCGGTTGACTGGACTCCAGATTTCAATCAATGATCATTAAATTGACATCTTAAGCCCGAATATAAGATTATTATATCCCTGCCATTGAGTAAATATCCTATAGGCAATATCAAGCTGAAACTCTTTTGAAGCGATCTTAAAGGCAATGCCACAACCCAGATTATAATGCTGTGTATCCAGAGAATAAAGCTTTGTTGCCATACCAGTTCGTAATTTGAGAATGTTATTGATAAGGGCAATTTCCAGACCCGTTCTGAGATAATTTTCCCTGTCACTGTAAAGAGATAGATCATAATCAAGAGCAAATTGTACTTTGGGAATTTGATAGCAATAACCCAGCACCAGTGAGACCGGTCTGGACTCATTATATTTTCCTTCTGCTGTTCCCACTTCATTCTGGCTGTCATAGAATATTGTGTTCACAAGATTTCTATTAAATATCCCCAATCTCTGCTGAGCATTGATCTCGTATTGAAGCCCCCAGTCAATTGCAAATCCATATGAAGAACCTTGCACCTGATGATTAAATCCATTCTCATCATACCAGGCTCCATTTGTGTTATTTCCATAACTGCTGCCAAGCAGCTTAAGATTTATTCCCAGATCAAATTTACTTAGAATTCTGCTGTAACTGAGGATCATTTCATATTCGCTCAAAGCTTCATCTCCGGAAAAATCCATTGCCAGAGATAGAACCTGCCCCGGCTGCTGCCGCCAGCTTACTCCAGCGTAATTATAATTGATCAGGTCAAGATAGGTGGAATTACTAACCTGAAAATAGTATTGTTCAGTTTGACCAGCCAAAGCCGCTGGATTGGCGATAATAGCGGCAGGAGATGTACCCTGTACGGCAACTGACGCCCCTCCCATTGCTATAATGCGGGGATCAAAATCATAATAAGCAGCATCAATACCACTCAGATCACTTGCTATTAGAAATAATGGAAAAAGTATTAATATTAAAATCAGGATTCTCATCTCTATTCCTTATTTTATCAATACGATGCTTTTCAGCAATTCACGTCTTTTACTGCTGTCTTCAGCAATCAGATGGATCAGATACCTGCCGTTTCTTGCCATCCTGCCACCATCCGTATATCCATCCCAGTAAAGGGTATTCACTTCTCCAGCATCATGCTGGCCCTTGAGCATTGGCTCGTTACGAGCGATTTCACGCACCAGTTCTCCTGTCATATTATACACTCTAGCAGTGATATTAATGTAACGACTGCGAGGTGTAGAAAGTCGGAACTGGATTTGTAGACCCATATTATTGCCAATCACATCATTTGGTGTGAAGGGATTGGGTAGTAATTGGAGATCATAAATCCCGAGTTCATCAGAGCTTTTTAAGGCACAATAATCCTCAGCGAGCAGGTCTATATGCACAAGTGATGACCGTGAATCATTGATTATATCCCATCTGAGTTTTTGAGAATTCCAGCGCGCAATAACCGAGCTATCATCCGCTTCAAACTGCAAGCCCGGCAGAAATTCAAATGCTGATTCAGCCAAATCAGAATTGGGTTCAAATACACTGCTTACGGTTTCATATTCCACTCCCGTTTCTTCAAATGGGGGTACAGATTTTGAAAGCAGATACACTTTAGCCTGATTTTGAGGATTTTTGAGCATATTATCATAAAGCAGCAATTCGCAACCTTCTCCGGTAGTTAATGACCCCTGACTAGTGGAAGAATTGATCACATCATACACGACCAAAGGAAATTCCTGATCATACTCAATTCCTGTTCCCGGATCCTCTACAGATATTCCCAGAATTACCCTTCCCAAGAAACTTTCAGAAGGAATATAAATGATATTATCTTGATCTTTCAATAATTCACCGGCATAGGCTTCCAGAGATTGATAACTCCAGGGAAGATTCAATAATCTACCGGTTTGAGAATAGATATGCACATTATAAAGTGCAGAGGAGCTGTTATTAACTTCTAAAGGTCCAGTTATCTGCAAATTTGCTATCTGATAATTACCTGTTGTGAGATCAGTTTCCAGGTTCAGATGAAATCCCTGATAATCAATCTCTGCTCTGATCTTACTATTTATCTCAAAAACTTCCAGCCAGTATGCTTCAAAGTGTGCCTGTAATGGGGCTGATTCATCATAAATGAGATTTCCCATTTCAGGATTATCAAGAATCCATTCCACTTCTCCTTCAGATTCAATTTCATCATTCATAATATTCCCCAAATCATCTTTGATCAGTAGCGATAGATCTATCTCTGCATTATATGGCAGGATGGGATGTTGAGGAGTGATAGATGAATATTCCAGAGCAGGTATTCCCGCTGAGGATATGGTTATTAATGTGGTTTCTGCCGAATTCGTATAAATAATCCCTGTATTGGAATCAATTGCCCTGAACCAGAATTCTAATTCACCTGCTGCCTGTTGAGCAGGGATTGTCTGATAAAATCTATCGATATCAGAATACATGATCAATTCCCTGAGATTATCATTTACTGACCTGAAGTATAGTACTGATGAACCCTCAAATTCAGGTAATTTATATAAATACACAGGTATCTCAACGTCATATTGATAGCTGGTTGCATAATCAGTATTATCCTGCCACAATGACAGAACATATTCCTGCTGATAAAATCCTAGACTGTCTAAAATGATTGTCTGCTGAACAAGTGATATATGCAATTCACTCAAGTTTGCAGGTGAAGTTATCCTGATACTATACTCACCTGTATGCAGCACACTTCCCGTCGTGCAATAGCCAAATGAATTTGTGCTGAGATTGATTTGAATATCCTCACTGCTGATCCTGACCTGGGTTGCTGGTAAAGGCAGATTCTCATGCTGACGAATATAAAATCCAACTTCACTCAGAATATACTGGAAAATATGCGAATAGTGATAATTTTGAGTTATGTAAATCCAGGGAGTTGTATCTGAAAATAATTCCTCACCATATTCAACTACAATGCTCAGGCGATATTCACCTTCAGGTAAATTACTGAAATTATAATACCCGCTGCTGCCAGTTGTTATCACCAGACTATCACCGCTGCTGCTTTCCAGAAGCAGGAACGCATCAGGCAGCGGAATCTGTTCTTCATCCTGCATATAGATATAACCACTCCAGGTATATCTTTCCGGGATATAAGTGAAAGTAAAATACTCAGTCCAGACCTGAGGAGAATTAATCTGGATATTCTCTCTCCTCTCAACAAAGATTGTCTCATTATATTCTGCTGTCACCTCCAGACTAAATGTCTCTGGAATAATCAAATCCTCAAAACACCAGGTACTATCAGGACTAATTAACTGTAAAAGACTATCAATTCCAGAATCTGATTGCAATCTTATTTCACAACTTTCTGGTGATTGCCAGTCTTCATCCCAAATACGCACTGAACCACAAATATCTGCATAATATATTATAGGCTGCAGGTAGAAATTCTGCTGATAGAACAAATCTTCCCAGTTAAGTTCGATTATTACCGGTTGAGATGAATAGTAACCCTCACAGTTTACAGAAACCTGCCAAAATCCTATTGTATCCACCTGCACTTCATAATATCCGCTGATATCAGTTGTGTCAGTAAATGTCCGCCAATGAGCTAATTTAGATCTTTCTCTTCCCCTGCTGAATATTTCATCAATCCTTTCAATTTCCACTTCTGCACCATATACCGGAATCCCTCCATCGGTGTACACATAACCAAAGATATTCAATTCCTTTGGCAGCATATTAAAATCTGCTGTAGGGGGTTCAGATCCACCATCAGACAATATTATCTCTATTTCATCGATCGGTAAATAAGCGGGATGGGATGCCTGAACATAATAAAGCCCATCAGCAAGTGGACTAAAAAAGAAAGTACCATCAGGTCCTGTAGTAATTTCTTCCAGAATATTATGCAAACTATCTGTAAGTACCACCTCTGCCCCACTTATCCCAATTCTGGTACCTTCTCTTTGTACAATTCCGCTGATGCTGTTCTGTAAAAATGTCATATTTACTGGTGAGAGCACAATATCCTCTCCAGCATCGAGAGTAATTATTCCCGGTAAATTGCTAAATGTATAACCTTCGCAATAATAACTTACCGTGTAACTCCCCGAGGGCAATCCAGTCAATTCATATAATCCATCCTGCTCAGTGATATCCCTCGACCATCTTCCACTATTGAGATTTGTTGCGGTTACACTTACACCAGGTTTAGGTTCTCCCTGATACAGTGTTAAACCGGAAATCGAAGCGGCATCAATCAGCTCAGGGAAAAATCGTTCCGAGCCACCTGCTGGAATATTTACTCCAAAACTTATACTCGTATATTCTTCTCCATATTCTGCCCACACATCACGGTAGCCATTAATATTTGAGAACATATAGTCACCAAACTCATCAGTTTGTGTATCAGAAATTTCCATTGCCTGATCTCGTATCACAACGCGAGCATCAGCAATCTCATTTTCATCCAGAAATACTGTACCACTTAGACTGTTTTGCCACTCGCTTAGAACTATCTCCAGCATCAAGCTGTCCACAGCTACTGAATCAGGATATATATAATCAATAAATCCTGTTTTTGTCACAGAAATTTCATATAGCCATCCAGCTGGTAATGAATCAAGTTGAAATGCTCCACTGGCATAGGTTGTGTCCCTTGCAATAATTTCAATATCATGCCTGGCAGTAACTACTGCATTTTTTAGTCCGGCTTCCTCCCCACTTCTTACTACACCGCTGATTGTCCCGGCTAACTGTTCTATGATGATATTCTCTATAAGTTCATCATTATCATTGATCTGAATATTCTCTGCAAATAATTCATAACCCGGTCTGTAGGCAGAAAGTTCATATTGTCCTTCATATAGTTTATCAAAATTGTAGTAACCATTTCCAATAGTGATATCAGTAAAAGTTGTATCGGCTGAAATCAGATTTATTTCCACACTCCCAAGGGAATTAAATCCATCTGTAACCTGCCCACTTAGATTGGCATTATGCACATCCATTTCCAGAAGGATACCAGTGATATCCTCATTCGTTATAATTAGCTCTACCCAGTAATTATCATATTCCAAAGGATTCATATCTGTTGTGACTATTACCTCTGAATGAGGTATCACCTGATCAAAAGTAAAACTTCCAGTACTATCTGAAGTAGTTGCCATACTGATATCTGAGCCAACTATATCGATTAAAATAGCTGACATCGGTCGATTATCCGTATCTCTCACGTTACCACTCACTATCAGTGGTTGAGTGAATTCCATTTCAAAATCAAGTTGAATTTCTTCCCGATGGCCGAGATATATGCTGTCAATCTCTACTGATGCATATGAAGGCTTCTGAGCCTGAAGTGTATAGATACCTTCATATAAATATCTTATTCGGTAACTGCCATCTGATTGAGAAACTGCCCCACTTGTCTGCCCACCAATTATTTCATTCACATTAATAAGAGCACCTGCTACAGGTTCTCCCGTATCTATATCTGTGATTATACCTGAAATTATACTAATATGAACTGGTATTACCACTTCTCCAAGATCGAGATCACTATTGAATATTTCTGATTGCCAGCTAATATTTTCGTAACCATTTTCAGATGCTATTGTCCAGCAATTATATATACTGAAAGGAGCTAATGGTTCCAGCACAAAACTTCCATCTGCTGAAGACTGGGTTTGGACACCAGTGATCTGACTCTGACAATTTACCTGTATGCCTGGCAATTCATAACCCACCTGGTCGACAAGTATCCCCGTTATCTGGTAATTATGTTCATAAATGATCAGATCAAGATTATATGGCTCAGGTGTGAGATAGATATTCACGATCTCGTATTGAGAATAGCCCTGTTTGAGCACTTCTATCTGATAATACCTGTCCACAGGCATATCCTCAAGTATATAGGCACCATTTGCTGAAGTAAAACAATTTTCTTCATAACCATCATCACTGGTAGCAATTACGTTTGCGCCTACCACAACATTATTCTCCTGATCACGTACAAAACCATAGATAAGCCCATCAACCCGGATCAAATCAAAATTCAGCTCTAATGTATCTCCCGGCACTGGATAGACCAATGTATCACTGCTGGTATAATTCTCAAGATTTACACTCACTTCATAAGGTTGCAGACTTGCCAGATCAGTTATCAAACTCACTCCAGATTCATTAGTTACATCATATACTACTTCACCATTGACCAGGTTTTCAGCTGCAACTGTCACTCCCCCCAATCCTTCACCCTGATATCTAACTATAGATCTTATCGCAGCTTCATAAGGTTCTAATAGCACATCTATATTAGTAGTATAACTTCCAGGTAATAATGTATTTGCTTCAATGTGAGAATAATATCCTTCTCTGGAATATATAATGGATTCATATAGTCCTGGGAGCAGATTTTCGAGACGATAATATCCATAAATATTGCTGTAACCGCTATTCCCCCCCCCATTATTATAATTAGCTGTTATCAATACTTCCGACAGGGGTTCTCCTGTATTCTGTCCGATCACATAACCCTCAAGTATCGCAAAATTCTCCTCAAGATAAAAATCAAGTGAGTCTAATTGTGTTCCCGGCACCAGAGTGATTTCCATACTATCTTCTATATAACCGGGCTTTGCGGCTGTCACCAGATATGTCCCGGCAAAAATGCTTATTAACCAGCTTCCATTCAGGCTGGTTTCAGTACTGTAAACATCATCTCCTTCAGCAGTCACGTTCACACCCTGCAACGATATTCCATTCTGGTTATAAACCCTTCCCGAGATCGTGGAAGGCATTTGTTGAAGCATTATCTCAAGTTCAACCTCTTCTCCAATCTCCAAAATACCGGTTTGTCCTGATCCACTGCTATATCCCGCTTTACTTGCCATAACCAGGTAATCATTGCCGGGTTCTACTGTTACACTGAAATTACCATAATTCCCGCTTATGGAATTATAATAAATATCTCCACTCACCAATTCCAGCAAAGCACCTGATATTCCCAGTCCCTGATTACTGATCACCTGACCATTCACATAAGCTTCTACTGGTGTAAGATTAATATCCACATTCTCCAGTCCTTCTCCGGGTGCTACTGTCACGAAAACTGTATCTGCCGGCATGCACACAAAATTCGTTTTCTCTGCCCATAATTTATAACTCCCATGCAATAAACTGAAACTATATTCTCCATGCTGATCAGAAATTTCCATATTAGTTATTAATACACCATTCTGCTTCTCGGCATATACATTTGCTGCTGCTATATTGATCCCCTCATGATGGATTCTTCCATTAATCACACTCGCATTGGGATAAAGGATAAAATTTATGTTTTCCAAAACTTCATCAGGGGCTAATGAAAGCTGATAGCTCCTGTTGGTAGTATAACCCTCGCGATAGGCAGTCAGTTCATAAGTTCCCGGATACACGATCAGTTCAAATTCTCCATTCTCATCAGTATAAGTTTCATTATCTCCTGCTCTTATCCGCACAGCTTCCAGCCGGTCTCCTTCACTATCTACTCTTCCTCTGATGATTGCATCATTGGGTAATAATACAAAATCAAGATTATCAAGAGTTTCACCGGTGTTTAAGGTTACTTGATAGGTTGTCTGATTTGTATAATGGGTCTTATATGCTCCAATGTAATATGTTCCTGCAACCAGGTTCAGTTGATAATCCCCGTACTCATTTGTAATCGTTTCCACGGCATCACCCATAGCTGGCACAGCGGTTATCGTTACCATTTTAAGTCCCACCAGACCGTTTCTGGCAGTTCCAATTATCATACTCGATGGCTGTAATATCAGATCAATAATATTCGTCATCTGGGGAGAAGCAGTAGAAATAATAACACTTCCTTCATTTATTGGAGTATAACCTGCCTTTTCAGTTAATATTCGATAGCTGCCATAATTTAAACCACTGAACTGGTAATATCCATTTGCATCAGTGATACTTCGCACAAAACTTTCATCCGTTTCTGCTGTTATCAGACATCGCATCAAAGTAAGTCCACTGCTGTTATACACATAACCCTGAACGGATTTAGTGCTTTCTGTCATTTGAATATCTTCTAATTGCAGATTCTCTCCTGCCTCAATAATTACCTCGATATTATTCGTTTCAATCCAGCCATTTTTTTCAGCCCAAATACTCCATTCACCTGATGTTACTGATAATAGATAAGTCCCATTGATGGAAGTTATCTCACGTCTTTCTCCCTCATCACTTTCTGCTTTTATTATCACATTATTTAAATTATATCCTGCCAGACCAGTGACTCTTCCATAAAAACAGGAGGGAGAATATTCCAGAATCACTGTCACATCCGTAAATTCTCCTTCGTTGATTGTGAACACTGTATCAGCCGGCTCATAGCCATCTTTACTCACTTCCAGAATATATTCACCTTCCGGAATTATTTTTGTCTCATTACCACCTGCATTTACTGCCAGTGGAAAATTATCTGATGAACCCTCAATGGGATCTAGTTCTGCAGTAGCAAACGATACTCCACTCCCATAATTATCTCTTACGTGCAGGTTCAGTGTTCCCACTGCAATATCATAGCTGAAATTCTCTGATGCACTCACAGAACTGATCTCTGTGGAACTGGTGGCGTACACCTTCCAATTATAATCTGCTGCTATCAGGATAGAAGATGCATTCATATCTATATCTGTATTTGTGGTTACCTGATCCCATACCAGGTAATTGCCAATATTGCTACCCTCTTGTCGTATCTCAAATACCTGTACCTGGTAATACATTGCCTCTGCTACATCTGACCAGTTAAAATTGATCTCACTGCTGGAGAGCATTGTTCCATTAACGGGTGAAATTAATTCAGGAGACTCTATGGTTTCATCGGAACTGAAATAAAAAGAAAATGGATTACCGGCTACCCTTGAAGTGAATAGGGGATCGTTGTCATAGGTATTTGCCACTATCCAGTTATATTCCTGTCCAGGGATCAAAGGTGGAGCATTATCACTGAAAAATCCTGATGGATCGGGCATACCATACATTATTGACGTATCATAAGTGATCACCTGCCAGACAGTCTCTATTCCCGTTATTATTGTTTCGCCATTTTCATCATGCTCAATTATAAAAGGAGTATCTGATATACCAAGTATATAGTAAGGTACTCCAGGATTAACCTGCCACTGAAATATCGGCAATGGGTCTGAAATTGTTCCTCCATTAGGCGGATAGATCATCTGTGGAGCTGTGGAACTCTCCACTATCAATGGAAACTCTATTGATAAATAATTAAACTCAGGATTATGTAATACCCCACGGTAAACACCAACCCCTAACCCCAGTTCTGCTGGACTGGTCAACAGAATATCTTCTCCCCATATTCCACTTGCATCGTAATTGGAAAGTATCTCTCCACCTGGTGAAGAGCTGGTATATAGCTGATTATATAATCCCGCTGGTCCCCAGATAATCTCTATGGTCTCATCAGATTTATATAATCCAGCTGGTAATTGACTGATCTCAATATAGCTGGAATATCGGGCATAATAGCTCAAATGGGATGGATACCCCTCATATTCCTCACCGCAAGTGAAATAGGCATCATCTCCATAACTCCAGCATATAGCCTCTCCCTGGGGTTCTAGCTCATAATTCACTTGAACACCTGACTCTGAAAACAATTCCTCAACTGACATTCCCGGTTCTATTTCCCAGAAATATACCCTATCATAAGTTTTTAATAATAATTCCAACCCGCTGCTTGAAAGATCACCCCCTGTTATACCATAACCCTGATATAGATCTAAAGACAACTCACTGACCTCTTCCAACAGGTTCACATTGATCAGATCCTGCGGATATTCTGCTTTGAAAATAATATCAGTATCACCACTAAATGGATTAGCAGGATTGCGTTTTGTAACCACATATATGTCATTACTCTGATTATCAATAAACACCGTCTCAGCATCGTAATTCGCCCCGTCAGGATAAACCACAGCAATGACTTCGATATCTTCTGCGGAGATATAATAATCTCCTGGTATTTGCTGAGCATCCACCTCAGGTTCTTTTATCCTGTAGATATATTTTTCCGGATAGATCCCTGAATTATCACCTACATCTGCCAGATAAAGATATGAGTCTCCGGTTAATGGTCCTGACCCGCTGGCAATATCTTCCACATCCCTGAAATCTATACCTTCCAGATAGTATTTCCCCAGATGTTCGCCATATACACTAAGGGCATAGATCGCAGTCTCACCTCCAGAATCATTATGAGTCCACAGCACTTCAGCATCCCAGCCAGATACTGCCAGTCCTGATGCCTCACTGATCTCATCATTCTGCAGCATCCCTCTATCAATCCTGGGACCAAAGGATATCCCATACAAAAGACTTGATATTGTCACAAAAATAAGTATTATCAGCTTCAGCTTCATTGTTTTTTACCTAAATCATAAATCAGATTGAGCTTCATAAAAGGTCCCGGAAATCCAAAAATCAGGCAATCTGCGGTTAAATTACTGCTTATTTGCCAGCTCATCCCAAAATTTCCCGTGATTAGATTCATCAATGTCTCTGGCTCTATCTCTACACCGTTTTCATCCTTGATATTATCCATCACTTCTTCAAGTGAATAATACTGCAAACTCAAAAATATCCCAAATTTATCTGATAATAGATGTGCCAGATTATATTCCAGTTTAGATTTCAGCTTGATTCCATAGGTATAATCCACATCAGTTGAATTTTCATAATCTTCAAAATGATTGCCATTTTTCTCTCTGCCCGTTTCATATACATTACCCTGATACCTGAGTGATAATTCTCCGGGATAGGTGGACATGCTGATCTGATGCTGAGTTCTACCTCTGTCAATCCCCAATCCCAACCTTATTATCCCCGGATAATTAATGATCAAACTTCTGCAGCTATACACAGTTTCATAGGTAAATGTCATCTTACTGGGTTCCAGAAGGAGCTCATCAAATAATTCTTCCTCTGATTCTCCTATCAACGATTCATAATTAACTGCCCCCAGTCCATGAACTATCAATTCACTATTACCTGAAACCTCCTGTTGATATGGCTGTGATAAACCAAGATCAATTATGGTTCTTTCTCCTATTTGATATGATAAACCACCATTAAAGCCAAATAGAGTCTCTTCAAAATCAGATTGCCACGTATTATCAAGCGTATTGCGGAAGTACTGACTGTCTTGTGGATCATTAAATGCCTGATTTATATCAGTATCTCCACCAAATTGCCTGATGTAACCTTCAGTACGCGTGTAACCATCTCCTTCAATCTTCAAATTCAATATATCAATCCCTAAACCAATATTGATCCCATTATTTAGACGATGTACATATCCTGTTCTGATCTGTGACATCTCGATATTCAAACCTATCCGGAAGTCATTTCCTAACACTATTTTGGTTTCTTCATCCTCTCCCATCCCGGCATCAGTACGTAAGGTCATTAAAAAGGAATTTCCTGTAATATTTCCACCCAAAACCAGGGGCTGCCACATTGATATCCCCCAGCAACCACCATAACCGGATTCGATTTTACTGGTTAGTTCCTGAATCCCTCCTGCCTGAGCCAATTGCAAATCCATCTCTGGAAAAACAATCTCCAGACTATCTGATTTCACGCTCGAAACCAGGCTCTCCAATTCTTCATTCAAAGTTGATCTGTAATTTGGATATAATGATCCTGCGTTGATTTTTATCCCTGGTGAAATACTTGTCTTGATTATATTGTCTTCACTCTCCGCAATCAGAGCAGGATTCTCCCGAAATTGCCCGGCATGATTTATTCCGCTATCCCAACCTGAAAACATGTCCAGATAGTAATAGAAATCTGCTTTTACTCCGCCGCATTCAAGCTGACTAAGCTCACTCGCTCCCGCCAGACCATAAAATATTAACAGAATGAATCCAAAAATAATATATCTTTTTAACAAATTGCTCCCTTACCTCGCTTTTCTATGTTTTAGTCAAATATTCCCATTTGAAAAATACTGATCAATGTTCCCCACATCATTATTGCGAACACGTAACCTATTACCTGCAATACTAACCATGCTTTCGCCCAATTTGCCTTGCATATGTTTGTGCTGCGACTAAATGCCCACATCAGCAACATAATTATACCTACAAATGGTATTGATGATATTATCAGCGTGCCTAACCATTCTCCAACTGTCATCTCGTGATCTGATCTGCCATCATAATTTTCCATTGCTTACTCCCGGTTCTTATATTGATTCTTCTCTTTTCAGTGCCTGACAAATCATCTTCATACCCTTAATCACTGTCAATCCCTTTATTTCCAAAATCGTTCTCAGCAATAATCTGCCTTCCCAGTGCCACAACTCAACCCGGCATGACATAAAAATGTTATGCCGGGTTGAGTTGTGGTACTGGGTGTATTCTGGTTATCTGGAAATATGATATTTTAGGACTAATAGGCAGGATGGGTCAGCAAATAAATAATGCCCTCTATCGGATGATAGAGGGCATTATCAGTATATTAATGATCAGATTATTTCATCAGGATCATTTTCTTTGATGTAGTATATTTTCCAAACTTTGTTTTGTAGAAATAAACTCCAGAAGGAACTTCTGAGCCATTATCATCAGTACCATTCCAGGTTACTGTGTTGATACCAGCTTCATAAGTTTCATTTGTCAGAGTTCTGATCTTCTGGCCTCTTACGTTGTAAACATCAATTCTTACATTACCAGCAGTTTCATTTCTGAACTGAATAGTAGTAGTAGGATTGAAAGGATTAGGATAATTTTTGATCTCTAATGGAACAGAAACAAGATCATTTTCATCAGTATCGTCACCAATACCAAAATAAATACGCATTGCAGCATATTCAAATGTAGAGCCATTATTAAGACCATGCTGCTGGCTGTGGAATGATCCATAATCATTATCATCGAGGAAGAATAAATGAAGAATACCATATCCATCACCATCATCTTCAATTCTGTCACCAGGATAAGCAAAGCAGGGGATCATACCATCAAGTTCTTCAACATAAGTTTCACTGTTTACATTAGCATTCATAAAGATAGGATCACTCCATGTAGCACCCCAGTCATTGGAAACACATATAGCCATTTCTGGTTTTGCTACCCAGTCTTCGTAACCTTCCCATCCTTCATTAGCAGCTTTTGCCATCATTCCATCAACCCACATGTAAGCCATCCAGCCATTTTCTTCATTAGTAGTTAAATAATATTCATTATAATGGAAAGCACTATCTTCATCATAATGGAAAATGGGCCAGTCTTCTGCCCAAAGAGGATAATGAGGAAGACTTGGATCATCATCTGGAGTAAATTCATCAATTTCACCATCTTCATCCAGATCCCATGGTAATACGGGATTACTATCTGCAGGATTAGCACCCTGAGGATAAACATCAGCCTGAGTGAATTCTTCATTAACAAGATCAAAGGTGAAAGTTTTTGGATAGATCATGAATCTCAGTGGCCAGTAGTAACCTGGACCTGAACCGCTGTCAAAAGTAAGACCCATAGCACCAGCCCAGGTAACAGCTGTATTACCATGAGTGGGAACCAGGTTAAAATGTCCAGTATGGATTATATCTTGATTTACAGAGGGATATGTATATGTGGGTGGATCTGTAGGATATCCGGCAACGTTGTCTTCAAATAGATGCCATGTAATACCGTTCCATTCCCAGGAAGGATTCTCAACATCATATACCCAATCCTCATAATATTCCTGCCAGTTATCACCTTCACCATAATTATCATTGATAAAGCAGAACATCTTATCCTGCTGGTCAGGAGCAGCATCTCCAGCGACTCTGTAACCCATAAAGATAAGCTGGTTATCTATAACGCAGAAAGATTTGAAAGGACGATACCAGTACGGATCACCAGAATTCCAGGTATCCAGAACTGGAATTGTATTGTAGTTCCAATCCAGATCACTTTGTGCACTTAAATCTAATTCATCAAAATCAGCATACATGATCATTACATTTTCTGAAGGATTAGCTTCTGTGCCATCCGCAGTCTGATGGTTGCTGGCAACGCAATAAATTCTCTGCTTGCCTGCTACTGGTGAAGGGCCAATAGCCAATTGGGGCCAGATAAATTCATCATCTACTGTAGGATCAAGATCATCTTGAACGTCAGAATCAAGAACTGTGATCACTGGATCTTTCCAGAGACCATGTCCCTGAATGATATGATAAAGGTCATAGATTGCAATACAATCATAAGTGTCAGTACCATCATCAAGAGCATAATGCCAGGTTCCGAATACATCTCCAGTTTCCTGATGTACTACTGCATCAGCATAGTAACCTGGGCTACCAATACCCTGAGAAGCTTGAACTACTCCCATATTATCAATGTAACTGTAACTGATCTCGCTGTTTCCAGCTTGATCTTTCACACGATACATGATATAAACGCCACCACCGTGATCTTCTGGTTGAAGAGCAATCGGAGTCTGGTTATAGCACTGGAAGTAATCTGCATAATTAGTTAACAGATCCTGTGGTGTTACCGACCATTCCCATTCAGGAACGTCACGTGAAATAGTTTTTCGAGCAGGTGCAGATACTGAGCGATCTGGTGTAAACTTGTCCGTTTTCACCGGCATCAATTCTGCCCATAAGCTTACTACAAAAATAATAAGTAAACTGATTAATAATACTTTCTTCATTTGTCCTCCTAAGATAAATTAATATAACAATTTTATAGTGAAACGCTGTGGCGTTTCGATAAATGATTCGGTCAAATCTCCGAAATCAGAATATGAGTAATCGAGCATAATGATGAATGAACTGGTGGGAATGATGAATCCCATTCCACAACTGAAACCGGCAGCATCATATTCAAACTGATATCCACTTCTCAGGAAGAATTTCCCGATTTTATATTCAGCTCCAAGATTATAAGTTTCCTGGCGGTCAACATAACTATCTAACTGCAAAGAAGCAAGCAGATATGAACTTTCATCCGGATTGCGGAAAACATCACCAGCAATAGCTAAAGAAAAATTCATTGGTAATTTGAAAGGCATCTCATCTCTATCTTCATCGATTAAGCCATCACCGTCATTATCCAGCAGGTCAAAAACGTCCTCGTCATATTGACCATCACCATCTTCATCGACGTCAAATTCCATGTCCGGTCCAAAATTCCTCATAGCCATACCAATAGTAATATTATTCCAACCAGTATTATAAAGAGTTCCCAGATCAAAGGCAAAAGAGCCCCAATCATATAAACCAGTGGCAACATATTCATCAAGTTCTTCTCTGATATATTTTACTGTAAAACCAAAAGAAAACTTATCTGTGAACTGGTTAGCATAGGAAAGTCCTGCTGCCAGATCATAGCAATTAAACATTTCGCCAGTAGGTCCAAATTGCTCCTCAGTAGTCACTTCCATTTCTGGCATGTGCAAATATGACATACTAAATGCCAGAACACCAAAATCATAGTAACGGGAAGCGGCAAAATATTCATGCTGAATGTCTGCTACCCATTCGGTGTGAGAATAGAATACCTGATTTTGTGTGCTCAATGCAAGTCCTGCAGGATTCCAGTAAACTGATGAGATGTCATTAGTTACGGCAGTATAGGCCTCTCCCATTCCAATAGCACGAGCATCAATTCCTAATTTCAGGAATTGAACTCCCGCAGTTGCAGATTTTGGGAAAATATCCGCTGCCAGGAGCAGGGGTAATAATACTACCAATGTGATTATTAATAATTTCTTTTTCATGATTCACCCCCTACTTTATTATGACAAACTTGCCGACTTTCTTATCGCCGGAATCTTTGTCTTTTACTGAGAATAGATAAACACCTGGGGCAATGATCTGATTATGCCTTGATAAAAGATTCCAGGCATGAATTCCACCAGCAGCCTGAGCTTCATTAGCAGCTTTGGATACTGTCAGGATATCTTCGTAATTCTCGTTACCATTATGCTCCAATTGATCAACCAGGTCTCCTGCCAGAGTCCAAATCTTGATCGTGCATCTTTCTGGAAGATTAACAAACCATAACCTGCGACTCTTATCACCTTTATTATCTGTATCATACTTGCCATCAAACTTGCTGAAACCTATATAAGGATTCGGTACTACATAAATATTATCCATAGCACTATTAGAAGCGGGTCCAGGGAAGAATATCTTCATGTTTGCATCAGCATCTCTGGCAGATTCCAGTACAGGTATATCCAATGAAGGCATACCTCTATCCCAGGATGATACTGCCACGTAATATTCAATGCCTTTGGGTGGATGATTGATAGTTTCAGTATAATAACGACGGGCAAGTCTATCTTTTCGCAGCTTTGCGATTTTTACTTCATCATCTATATTTGATTGACCAAGGTGATTTGAGATTGGAATTAACCTGTCATCATAGAGTTCAAGATATACATCGTCACTGACATCAGGATGTTTAAATAATAATGCCTGATCATTAAATGATTTGCCTACTGCCTCAGTAGCTGCTGTTGCTGCATCCATCTGATAATTATACAAAGGTGCACCATAAACAGTTATACCATCATTAAAATCATCTATGGTATAAGGAATAAGGTCATATAGCTCATTAAAATGATAATAACTTGTATCTGCTTCAGTAATTTGATGAGCATCAGGGAGTCCTTTATCAATACCCAGGTCTCCACCAAAATCCAGGAAAAATTCAGTACTATAATTTACCATATAGTCTTCATAATCCTGATCAGTTTCAAACTTATCCCAGCGTCCTTTCTGCATCCAGTATTCCTGAGAACCACTTCCTGATCTTCCCCAGAGTGAATAGCCCTGGAAATCATGACGAAGCCTGTAACCTGTCCAGGGATTCAGATAGGCATTAATATTGCGATTTGCTTCTATATCTGTATAAGCTTCCAGGTCTTCATCCCAAACATAAGGAGCAAATTCATGAGGACAATCTTCTCTAAATTGAGGATCATTTTCCCAGACGGTCATATAGCTATTAAGAGTTGAGAGTGTATCTTCTACCTGCCAGCCAATCTGCTGAATTTTAATTGTTTTTGTATCTATATTATCAATTTCAGAGCGGTTATCCCAATATACATTAATTGAATTTCCGGTCTCTGATAATTCACCAAACATCATAGGAATCTCTGGTGGTTCCGGCGGAATATAATGAATAAATGTATCTGGTTGAGTAACAGTTATCAAATCCTGTGCCTGTCCATAAGTATCCTTGGCATGAATTGATGTCTGCATCAGATCAAGTCGGGAATCTCCAGGAAATACTGCCACAACAATCTTCATTGTTTTACCAGGTGCCAGATTCCAGCGTTTGTAGTAGTTTCCTTCATCATCTGTCTCATTATATTCAGGAGTATCTGGCAGAGCACCATAAAATCCAAACAAATAACGTGTATCCAATCCACCAGATGCTTCCTGAGCATTGGGCTGATCTCTTAGAGAAGTATATTTATCATCATTAGGGTTTATATTAGTTAATAACCAGTATTTCTCATTTGCTGTTGTAGTAGGATTAATATCTAAAGGATCTGAATCATCAGGGCCATCACCAACATCCCATGTCCAGCAGGCAAATTCCAGAATATCAGGATCAGGAGTACAAACTCTTGAACCGATCAAACCGGTTGTAAGACCATTATCACCATCAAAATCTTTGGTGTAGGCAAATTCATATCCAGGTCCAGCCACGTAGGAACTGTAATCATCAGAATGCACATTATCCCAGGCTTGAGGTCCCACATCAGAATCCATATAAACACCCATGGCACAATCAAATAATGTATCCTCATAGGTACTGGTAAAATTCATATTAGTAATATCAAATTCCACATAAACCAGATTTTTTATATGTTCATAACTCCACTGGTAACTAAGCTGTCTTACTCTTACTTTCAGTGGAAAATGATCAGATGAACCCTTGCTGTCTCCCCAGTCACGTTCAGTAGATGTACCAAAAGGACTATAGTCATAATAATAGGCAATAAAATCCTGCTCTGATACCGGATATCCATCTTCATCAAGTAAGCCATCGCCATCATCATCATGTGCTTTTGTAAAGCAGAATACATCATTACTGGGATCCTGAGAAAGATCAACAAAACCCAGTGGGAACCAGATTTCTTCATTATTTATTACTGGTCCAAACTCTATAGGATTCAATTCGTGAAGATACATTCCTCCGTAACCTGAAAAGGCAATTGGTAATTCATCAGCAACTCTAAATGGGAAAGCAAAGCCAACGGGATCTTCATCAATCCGTCCATCACCATCATCATCTTCACCACGACGCTGCTTTCTGATTGAAGTGGTCGCTACAACGTCTTCACTGTTATAATCATTATACATCTGCCCCAATGGAGAAGTTTCCAGCGGATTATATGCCGGTAGAAATTCCTTTAGATCAAGGTCTCCATCAAAACCTACTGTCACTAAAGTATCAATTACCAGTTCCAGATCCTCTGTCCATTCATCAGAACCTTCAGGGATTACGTCATTTTCATCTTCAGGATCTTCTGCCCAATACAGCTTCTGTCCCAAACCGTTTCGTCTAATTTTCTTTGCTCCAAACCATAGTGCTCCACGATAGAGATAATCTATGCCGCTACCACCCGGATACTCGAGTGAAGGCCACTCAGGGGTGATGTCTCCACCAGAACCAAAAAAACCATAGTTACTGATACGTAACCAGATATTTCCAACATTGTGGTAACGGACAAGATCGAGCTTCTTTCCAGAAGCAGGTTCTACCAGGGCTTTGGCATATAATACGCCAAAAGCTATTAGCAAAATGAGGCAAATTACAAATATCCTGGTTCTCAGTAAATTCATATATCTTTCCTCCATTGTCTTAATTTTCTAAATAGAAGTTCACGGGAAATGTTACCCAGACAGCAATGGCTTTACCATTCGTCTTTGCTGGTTCAAATTCCAGTTGACGTGCATATTCAATAGCAGCTTCATCCAGACCGCCTGGTCCGGGTAAAACTGATTTTTTTACATCTATTGCCCCAATTTTACCGCTACGGAGCACTTCCAGTTCCAATATTACTGTACCCTGGATATTTGCTTCTTTGGCAAATTTGGGATATCTCAGTGGCGCTTCATTCAACTTTTTGGGGGGTTCATCGTAATATATGAATTCTTTAGGTGTAGTATTCCAGCCATCAGGTTTTGCGATCTCTTCATACGGATCTAAAGTTGTCTTATCTATAGTATCCAGTTCCATCAATTCATCATCATCATCATCATCTGATAATTGATCATCGATCACGATCTGGATCTGTGGTTTAATTTGTGTCTCCGGTGGTTTGATCTTCTCTTTGATCTCTGGTGGGATCTCAATAGCTTCAGTAGTTTTCACCTCTGCTTTATATGCTTTGATTTCAATATTTGGTGATACCAGAAAGGCAAATAAAATTAATAATATAGCTAAACTGAAAGCTTTGTCATAGTAGCTGTTGGCTACGTCTTTCCAATCCTGATATTTTCTTTCCATATCCGTTACCTCTTCAGTTTAGCTTCAAATTGTACCCGCAGAGCATTCGCATCCTTGAGTTGATTTAATATATCTGACATGATACCGTAGTTTGTATCTTTATCTGTCCGGAAACAGGTTATGGTATTGATATCTTCTGCCAGTTTCTGCTGCATTATCACACTCACCTGGGGAATTTCCACAGCATAATCATCAATCGTAATAGTTCCCGTGCGGTTCACATAGATAGTAGTAGCATGTTTGCGAGGAATCTTTTGGATTTCTTTTGCTTTTGGCAGGATCACATCTAAACCTTTCTCTTTTACAAATACCGTACTTACCATAAAAAATAACAGCAAGAGAAATGAGATATCTCCCATGGATGTTGTAGGTATCTGTGTCTCAGGTTTTGCATTACGTCTAACTTTTGCCATAATACCTTCCTAGTTAGTGGATAACGAGATTTTTTCTGCTCCCGCTGCCTGTAAAAGGTCAAGAACCCTTACCATGTAATCATAATTGCTTTTTCTATCAGTTTTTAAAGAGATAACCATATCAGGGTTACCCTTTACTTTATTCCGAATTACTTTCTCAAGGTCTTCCAGAGGGACTTCTTCTTCGTTTACAGCTACCAGTCCGTCTTTATTGATCCAGACCTTGGTGAGATTTTCATCTTTGATCTTTGCCTTTTGCTGGGTCGGATCGCTCGCTGGAGGTAACACCAGACCTAATCCCTTTTTGATATCAAAGGTAGTGGTTGATAAGAAGAAAACCAGAAGCAGGAATGATATATCAGACGTAGATGTTGTCGGAATACCACCCAGATTCTTTCTTTTCCTGCCTAATTTCATCTTTGCACCCCCTGTTAATTCTCAATCAGGGTTTCCACAACCTTCTCTGAACCTCTCTGCATATCAAGAACTATACCATCTACATTACCAAGAAGTAGATTATTAAAAAACTGTACAGGGATTGCCACTGCCAATCCGGCAGCAGAAGTAATCAAAGCTACATTAATACCACTTGCCACAATAGTAGGATCCACTTCACCAGCTTTGGCAATAGCATCAAATGCCTGGATCATGCCCACAAGAGTTCCAAAGAATCCCAGCATCGGTGCCAGATTAATAACTGTGGACATTGGTACAAAACCCTTTTCCAGAAATGCCATCTCGATGGTTCCTGCGCTTTCCATAGCCTTTTCAACAGCATCCACTCCGCGATCTGCTTTCAATAGACCTGCATGGATTATAGCTGCTACTGGTCCCTTGGTTTTAGCGCACACATTTGCTGCATCCTGGTACTTTTTTTCCTTAAGTAAAGGTATAATTTTATCAAATAAGGCATTAATATTGATTCTGGCATATGATAAGGCAATAATCTTATATATTATAACTGCTATTGCCCATATAAGAAGAACCAGAATCGGCCACATGGCGAATCCACCATCAAGGAACAGATCTACAAATCCGCTTCCAACCAGACTTCTGGCAAATGCTTCAAATCCACCTACCTGGGGAGATTCATCAAACATCATCTCCTCATTTGCTGCTGATGTAGTTTCTGTTATTCCTGTTGCATTATTCTCTACATCCTGGGCATAAAGACTCACTCCGAAAAGTAATGTTAAGATTGTTACCATCATGAAGAGATTCAAAAACCTTTTCTTCATTATATCCTCCTAAATATTATTCTCTTTTTTTACCAGTTAAAGGTGAAACCAATACTATATGTTCTGCCTTCGCTGGCTCTTGACGGGTCATCTATGCCCATCTGATGAATTAGATATGTCTCTTCTGAAACATAGTCACCATTATCATCTATATAACCATCACCATTAGGATTTGGTTCATATAATCCGTCATCATTCGGTCTGCCAGTTCTTGGAAATACACCATAATAATTAATCTTATCGAACAGGTTACTGATCGTTAGGTAAAACTTGACTGATGATTTTTTACTAAAAGAAAATTTCTTGTAAATTGTCAAATTTGCATTTGATGTATAAGGCTTATTTGAACTATTGATATCATCAGAAGTATCTTCATCATTTACGCCTGTATATGGTGATCCGGAAGCAATATTATAGAGGAAATTCATTGAGAAATCATCAAATGGTACACGTACATTAATAAAAGGCAGATAGAATTCCTCATCATTTTGAATCCTGAATCCCATATTGAAATTGAAATTGTGTCGTGTATCCCAATCCAGTGGAAATTCGCGAAGATTAGTAGTCTCATCCTGAACTACAGTACTGGAATTGTTTCCATTTGCCCATGATAATGAGTACGAAGCTGATCCCGAAATGAAATTAGATAATTGCTTGCTCAAATTAAGATCAATCCCTTTTGCAGAGCCGTAATCCTCTGAATAATATTCGTACCAGTAAACTGTCTCATCGCCTTCCTTTTCTACTTTACGTGTACTTACATAATTATATATATTTTTGTAATAAGCTGTTAAATCCATCATTATATCTTCTGTCAACTGCTGTTGTAATCCCACCTCGTATGTTACTGTGATCTGTGGTTCCAGTGAAGGATTACCAACTACTACATTGGAATCACTTGTATAGGCATCAGTGGAATCCACTGTAGTAAATATATACTGCATCTGAGGTAATTGATTTTGATAATTATAAGCAAAATGCAGCACTGAACCCTCAACAATTGGGTGAGATACGCCAAGACGTGGAGAAACCATCATCTGGAATTTCTCATCATTGTCAAAGTCACGTTCGCGATATGATCCATCTTCCTTTAATATCTCATAGCTTTCACCCAGATACCAGAAATCTAACCGGACTCCGGCATTTACTATCATACCTTCCCATTCCATCTTGTCCTGAAGATAATAAGCTGCCTGCCAGGGATCTGCCCTGTAACCATCAGTAGTTCCCGATGCAGCAACTATTGCATCAAAATTATCCTGTTGTGAATAAAAATCAGTATCTTCTGATAATTCCAGATCCATTATCCCATCACCATTTGTATCCAAACTGTCACCAGCATCATAATGCTCTATTGCAATACGACTTGCCAGATATTCATCATAGCGATATGGGTCTATTATCCAGGGATTATACAACCTGTCTTTTTCAATATGATGTTTGATCAATTCAAAACCTGATTTAAAACCATGAATTGTATTAACCTGATACTCAAAATCAGTTCTTAAAGTCATTTGCTCACTGGAATCATCCTGATAAGTTCCATAAATGGCTCCAGGAGTTACAAATGAGCCTACCGGGTATTCATTACCATCACTAAAGTACTGCCAGTTATATACTTCTCCTTCTCCTATTACACCATTACCGTTCTCATCCAGAAAATATATTCCGCTGGTATTACGACCATTGGAATCCATATAATAAATATCCCATTCTGAACTATCCATCATTGTATAATAATCATCTCTATCAATATCCTTAGGCTGAAGAGTATAGCTCTTTTGGTAATATGATCCCTTTATTTTTAAATTCATTTGTGAATTGAACATGTGATCATAGGTGACAATATACTGGTTCTGCAACTGTTCATACTCCAGATAATGCTCAAGTGCATATCTCCAGGCATGACTGTATGGAGTACTGTTGCTGGTATCCCCACGCATGGCAAAAGTAATATTCTGACGAGGATTTAACTGGTATTTAACCTTTAAATTTGCATTATAGTAATTATAATTTCGCTCATCTAAAACAATATCATCAAAATCCATTAACCAGTTTTCATCATGGTATGGATTATAACTGGACCATTCACCACTAAGGTTTGGTATATCATCGTTAGGGTCAGTGGAATAATAATCTCTGTATCTACCATCAGTAAATTTAATTGCACCGTTTAAGAAAAAGGTTAAATCGTTTCGAAGGTTGGGTCCCAGGTCACCTAGTACAGGTCCACCAAGGGCAAATTTTAATTCATCTTCATTAGAAGGATTGTCAAAATTCAGTTTTTCAGACAACAGATCAAAAGTTAATTCTTTCAAACCTAATAAATGATCAGTATTAATTTCCAGCTTACCACTGTAATTCTCTCCACCACTCTTGGTTACGATATTTACAATTCCAGACTGAGCATTACCGTATTCAGCGGTAAATCCACCAGTCATCACGCTCATATCTGCAATTGCATCCTGATCTAAAGTCAAGGCAGAACCTCCATCAACTGGATCTGAGACGCTCATCCCATCTACAGTATAAACTACCTCATTCGCTCTACCACCACGAACGTGAAGCTCTCCACCGGTATTTACAGCACCTGCCTGGATCGCTACGATATCTTCAATACTCTCTGCAGCTATTTCTTCGATTGTATCCGAAGTTACTGTTGATGAAGAACCAGAGCGATCTCTTTTCACTCCCTGATTCTTTGCTTCAATAATCGTTACACCTTCCAGAGCTAATGCATCTTTGCTCAATGTGAAATTCAAGGTCGTTGTCTCATCGATTCCGATCTTAACTCCTTCAACCAATTGAGTACCAAAACCCATTGAAAGGCATTTTACATTATAAGTCCCGGGAGGTATGTTTATGATTATATATTGACCGTTGTCTTTTGCTGCTGCGCCAATCTGCGTACCCTCCAGAATAATATTTGCCGGTGCTGGTCTACCTTGTTCGTCTCGCACCTTTCCTGCTAATTGTCCTGTAGTTCCCGCATTTAACATCAGACCGATGAAAACAGTGAATATAAATATAAACAATATCTTCTTCTTCATCAAAATCCCCCTTAGTTATTGGATTTCATTCATTACACAAAAAAACTTTGTAAAGTATAATGTCAATTTAATTTTTTTGCCTGTCTTAATCATCTTTACACTATCTTTATTCTTTTTGTTGTTCTTGACTCTCGGTTTGAATTGTATTTCGCCAGTACTCACCAAAATTTCTGCCATTTGGACTGATTATAAAACGAATTAATAATATTAGAAGGATAAAAATCGCCAGCTTGAATAATAAACCACCCCAGGTTGATGCTCGCTTACTGCGTCGTTCTGCCTTTCTTCGCTCTATTTCTTCCCGAAATACTTTCATTAGTCCTGACTTATCAGTGAACGTAGACCTTCACCAAACCACTCAATTCCACGACGAATATTATCTACACTATTGGCATAGGAAAATCGCACAAAGCCTTCAGCCTGAAAAGCACTACCTGCAACTAATGCCAGATGATACGTACTCAAAAGATAACTGCATAGTTCTTCACTGGTATTGATACCTCGCTGATTTTTTTTCAGATACCAGCTCACATCTGCCATTATATAAAATGCCCCTTGTGGTTTCATGCAATGCACTTCGGGAATTTCATTTAATCCCTTAAACATATAATCTCGTCGTTGGGAAAATTCCTTCCGCATATATTCCACACTTCCATCATCTTCATCTAAAGCAGTCACACAGGCTCGCTGGGTTATAGAATTTACGCAAGATGTTGTATGGCTTTGAATCTCACTCGCTTTACTAACTATCTCCTCTGGTCCCGCCATATATCCCAGCCGCCAGCCGGTCATGGCATATGCTTTGGATACTCCATTCACTACCACAGTATTTTTCTTTAATTCAGGTGATAATGAGGCTATTGAGACGTGCTCAGTACCATCATAGATCAGCTTTTCGTAGATTTCATCTGAGAGTATGAGTATCTCATTTTCCAGACATACTTCACCAATTGCCTCGAGTTCTGAGCGGGTATAAACCATTCCTGTTGGATTATTGGGACTATTAAGGATCAATACCTTTGGATTGCTTAATTTCTTGATCCGTGCTGAAAGCTGCTCAGCAGTTATTTTAAAATTATTTGCCATACTGGCTTCCAGTATTTCCGGATGTGCATCACATAACCATACCTGGCTTTCATAGCTGACCCAGCTTGGTGTCGGGATGATGACTTCATCCCGGGGGTCACAGATTGTCATTAGTACATTGATCAGAGAAGCTTTTGCTCCAGGGCTCACCAGAATATTTTTGGGTTCATATTCCAAGCCATTATCACGCTTGAATTTCCTGATAATTGCTTCTTTTAATTCTATTATTCCTGCACTGGGCGTATATCTGGTATAATTATCATCTATTGCCTGCTTTGCTGCTATTTTAATATATTCTGGAGTATTAAAATCAGGTTCACCTACTCCAAAATTAATTACTTCAATTCCATCCTTTATCATCTTTTTAGCTAATGCAGATACTTTTAAAGTTGGAGATGGCTGCATACACCTTGCGCGATGAGATAATCTTTTTTTCATTTCTCTTCTCCTTGATTTTGGGCTAAAAGAATTACTAATGCTGTGGTATTAACCACATCTTCCCATTCGCAACCTCGCGAAAGGTCACAGATTGGGGCTGCAAGTCCCTGGATTATGGGTCCTATCATTTGTGCTTTGGCAAAATGCTCAACTAATTTACAGCCGATATTGCCACTTTGTATTTCCGGGAAAATCAAGATATTTGATCTTCCGGCAACAGGGCTGTCAGGTGCTTTTCGCTCAGCTACCATAGGCACGATAGCTGCATCAAGCTGCAATTCACCATCAAAATCAAAATCTACGTTGCGATCTTCAAGAAGCTTCTTGGCTCTGCGAACTTTGTTTACCCTTTCATGCTCAGCACTGCCTAAAGTGGAAAAACTCAATAAAGTCACTTTAGGATCCATTCCCAGCAATTGTCGCCCGGTATGAGCAGTTTCGATCGCAATATCTGCCAATTGCTCTGCTGTAGGTACTGGTACCACTGCACAATCTGAAAACAAAAAGATTGACTCTTTCCCCTGAAAATCCGGCACAACCATGATCAATGCACTGGATACAGTATTTAAACCCGGGGTTATTCCCACAACCCGTAAACCTGCCTTGATCACACTGCCGGTTGTATTTGCTGCTCCTGCCACCATGCCGTCTACTTTACCAAATTTCACCATCATGGCGCCAAAATATAAGGGTTTAGTAACTGTCATCAACGCTTCATCGTAGCTGATTCCCTTTTTCTTCCGCTTGGCATAATAATAATCTGCAAAGGCTTCTATTTCATGATATGAGCCAGGATCCACAATTTCAATGCCACTCACATCCAAACCTTCCAGCTTGGCATAAGTCCTGATCTCATCAGGTTTACCAACTAAGACTATTTCCGCCAATCCTTGTTTAGTGATCTCTTGCGCAGCTTTCAAAATCCGCACATCATGCGATTCCGGCAAGATCACTCTCCCACCGATTGCTTTAGCCTTTTCTCTAAACTCTTTCAATATCTCCATAATTGTCCTCTATTTATTTTTCTATTTTTCTTCTACTACGATCAAAGCCAGATCTGCTACCCGTAAAAATTCCTCTCGGATCTTGCTCAATAGATTATATCTGTTCTTCCTGACTCCCTGATCTTCCACATTTACCAGCACTTCGTCAAAAAATCTGTTAATGTATTCACTAAAATGTACCAATTTCTCCATCATTTTATCATAATTTCCGGCTAACTCAGATAATTCTTCTGCCAGTATCAGGTATTCCTTAAATAATTGTTTCTCCGCTGTGTCTGCAAAGAGTTCTTCCTTTACCTTACCAAAATCTGATTGTTCACCAATGATATTTGATACTCGTTTAAATCCCAATACCAGCCTGATGAAATCATCTCTTTGCCGAAAACTTTCCACTTCCTTTGCCCTGACTAAGAGATCAGGAATATTTTCCCTGCCCACATGCATCACACTTTCGATCACATCATAGCCAATTCCATTCTGTTTCAATAACCAGTTTACTCTCTGGTTAAAAAAGTCCTGAACTATTATTAGATTATGATCTGGCTCTTTCAGCTTGTCTGCCAGTAGTTCAAAGCTCTTATCTATCGCCTTCTCCAGATTAAGCTCTATTCCCTTATCTGCCAGAATGCTAACTATCCCATTAGCTGCTCTTCGCAAGGCAAAGGGATCATTGGAACCCGTGGGAAGCATGTCCACTCCCATTATCCCGCAAACAGTATCAAGTTTATCTGCTATTGCCACAATAGTTCCCGTTTCTGTCTCAGGAAATCCATCATTTTGACCCTTTGGTTGATAATGTTCATATATTCCGGCAGCCACTTGCTGGTTTTCTCCACTCTTGATAGCGTATTTCATCCCGATGTAACCTTGTAATTTAGTAAATTCCTTCTCACCCAGCATTTGCGTCACTAAGTCTGCCTTGCATAAAAGGGCAGTTCGCAGTACATCTGATTTCCTTCCCTTATCTATTTGCAGCTCTTCACATATATATTCACTTAAAGCTGCAATCCGCTTTGTCTTTTCCAAAAGATTCCCTAAATCCTTCTGAAATAATACCTCTGTAAGCTTATCCACATAGAATTCCAGCTTTTCTTTGGTATCTTCCTCATAGTAAAATTCTGCATCTGCAAGTCTGGCACTTATCACCTTCTCATTTCCGCGCCGGATTAAGGATTCACTATTTTTATCTGAATTATTTGTAAATATAAACCGGTTAGCTAATTTGCCATCTGACCCGCGCAAAGCAAAACATTTCTGGTTTTGACTCAGGGTAGATATTATTATTTTTTCAGGCAATCTCAAATATTTCTCTGCAAAACTTCCCAGCGTTGCTGTGGGATATTCCACCAGATTTGTTACTTCTTCCAGCAATCTGTCATCTTTGATAACTTCCAGACAGTTCTTCTTCTCGATTGCTGCCATCTGCTCTGCTATCAATGATCTGCGCTCATCGCGATCAGCTATCACATCCACTTTTCTCAGCTTTGCCAGATAATCATCACTAGCGGAGATTTCTACCGGATTCACCAGTTTTTTATTTCTGTTTCCATAACTTATCCTGCCTGAGTCTATCCCATTGATATTTATTTCTATTAATTTATCACCATAAATACTTATCAGCCATCTTACTGGTCTGGCAAACCACATCCTGCTACTGCCCCAACGCATGGTTTTGGGAAATGTTATACTCTCCACTGCTTCAGTAATAACTGATGGTAAAAGCTCCTCGGTAGTCTGTCCCTTTTTCTCTATGCGTACAGCTATTTTATCACCTTTGGGACTGGATACCTGAAATATATCCTGTTCATTCGCTCCCGCACCTCTCACAAATCCCAATGCTGCCTTTGTTAGATTTCCTTCACTGTCAAATGCTATTTTCACTGCTGGTCCCACTCGCTCTATCACTTTATCCTGCTGTTCACTCTCCAGATCGCGAATGCACAATGCCAGCCTACGAGGCGTACTATATCTTTCTACTTTATTATATCCCAGCCCAGCTTTCTTTAAACTGGCTTCTATACTGGAGCAAAACTTCTCCATCGCAGGCTCTATATAACCCGCAGGGATTTCCTCTACTCCCAGTTCTATCAGCATATCTCTTTTATCCATAATGCCTTCTATCACGTTTTTTTTAGTGAAAAATCAAAACTTAATATCTTCCAGATATTGTCCATAAATTATTTGTCAAATATGATAATTATATCAATAATCCGTCAATCACCCATAACTTTGCCATCCACCTAGATGAAATCATATTTCTCAAATAATTTGACACATTTTAACCTCAATGGGATATTGCATTAATTAAAGTAAAAATACGGAGGATCAATGAAAAATATACTTAAACTTATACTGATTGCCCTTTTGGCAATGTTTTTCTTTGCCTGTGAAACTGATGATGAAGATAATGATAAGGATACAGCTGATATCCAGATATCAAACCTTTCTAATAACCCTGCCAAAGTGTATATTTACAATTCTGGCAGCAGTTCATATCTACAGGACACTATTCCTGCCAATGGTTCCAAAATTGTTACTGTTGAAGACGGAACAGCTGGACTTAATGTTAATGGTGGCAGAGCTATTATTGATTACAGACACGTGATCAATTCTGAAGAAGTTGATGTGATCTCTTCCATTTATGCTGATCTCAGCATCGCTACCACTGCCTTTGTTCAGATCGATAATGAATATGGATGCCTGGATATTGAAAGCTATAGTCAAAGTGATGAAATGTGGGTAAGTATAGATTTCGGACTTCCAGAAATTATCCCTGCCTGGAGTGATCTCACTAAATTCTATGACCCTCCCGGTCTTGCTGTTAATAAATTTATTGAGTATAATGGTTATACTCTTTTTGCTGGAGAAATTAATATCACTGTCGTTGAAGATGATTATTCCAGACTGGATATTTATCCAGATGCCGGCTGTTTCAGGATAAATAATACTTCCACATCATTTGTGATCGAGGAAGTATATCTTTCTCCTTCCACCGAAACCACCTGGGGAACAAATGATCTCATGTTCTATATTGATCCTGGAGAATTTTATACCTGGACCTGTACTTCTGATATGGAATGGGATCTCAAGGTTGTGGATGACTGGGAAGATGAGTTCACTTTCTTTAATATTAATATGGGCACTGATGATGTATATACCTATAATTATGATGGCTTCCGTGCATCCAAAAACCCAAATGCTGATCAGGATAAAATCACCAATGCCAAAAATGCTGAAATTACTGTAACTTCACCAAGATGCGAAGCTAATGATCGCCCTGCATCTGCCATCACCATCAGTTCAGTTAAATAATGTTATAATAATATTTCAATAAATAAAAAAGCCGGTACCTACCGGCTTTTTTTTATCCCTGGAACTACGAGCACCAGCTCGTAGAAATTTAAAAGCTACGAGCTGGTGCTCGTAGTTCCCACAAATACACACCCCTTATCCGTGAATATCCGTGTAATCCGTGGCTTCTTCCTTCTCGCCTGCTATTAAGTAGAAATTTTGAAGTTACATACTTATCTTCATGAAACATATTTTGTTAAGATGAACAAATTATGTAATATATAGGCAAATTTGTCCCACAGCACCAAACAAGCCATTGTATAAGCATCTTACAGCTTTTCAACAACCCCATAGACTGCTTAATGCCTGAGCAAATTAGCACTATCTAACAATATAATGTCACTACGTGCTAAGTTGTTGTGGGAGATATAGGGCTTATCGGTCGTATAGTACCTATAAAATGGGGTGATGGCAGATAGTGATCTATTTAAAAAATTATGGGAAAGACAATCACTACTATAAATGTCCATACCCCATAGAGAGGTAGAAATCTGGTGATGTTGCGAGAGATAGATAGCGGATCTCGTTTTGATATCTGGATTTGGAATAGATTGATACCGATCGTGATCAGGTTGGCGAATACTATCAGATTCATTCCGGTTACTGCCAGTTTATTGGGTGTGATGCCATAAGTGAAAAGGCGGTAGAGTATAGCCGAAAGCGCGATCAAATTCAAGACGCAGGCAAATAGAGTGAGAAAATAAAGGACAATAAATTGGAATTTATCCTTTTTTGTCCCAGTAATATTACTAAGCGAAAATATTGTAACTGACAGCACAGTGAATAGTATAATATTGAAAACGATCAGGAATTCGCGTTCAGCATAGATGTTTTTTCCTGCCTGGGCAATGGTGATCAGATAGATGATCAGAACGATCAGGAGCACAGGATTGAATATTCTGGCGATGAGGGGAACTATTTTATTAGTGAGAGTTGGTATGCGTTCAATGGCAAAGCTGGCAATCAGAGGTGATATAATTGCTGCGTTAATATACAGATCCAGAACCATCATATCACTGAATTTGATATCCATCGATTCAAACAGACTGATAGTAATCCCCAGCAGAATAGTCCAGCAGATCATTACCAGTCCCGTAAAGAGCAGCAGGTCACCATTATAGCGCAGGAATCCTGTCCAGGCTCTGGAATCATTTGATTTACCGATATTAAATGCTAAACCGAACATAAACCAGAAGAGTATGGGGGCATGTAATAATGCCAGGATAAATGTCTGCCCTTCAGGGTATCCGCTGAGACTGTTCAGATGCAATGTCATCAAACTGTAAAAAAACAGAAATCCCAGCCAGAAGAACAGTTTACTGTTTTCTTTGCGGAGCAGTTCATAAAAAGTGATACCAGCAAAGGCTATCAATAAAAGATTTTTTATTTCAAATAATTCTTTCATCGAATCAGAAAAGCCAAATATCTGGGGAATTCGAGCCAGAAAAATAACTGCAATAAGTGATATGATGAGAGGAGTGAAATTAACTTTCTGTTCAATTGTGTCCTGTAGTCTGACTTGCCAGAAGTGGATCAGGTCAGAAGGCAAAACTTCTGAAGTTACTTTTTGAAAGGCTGATTTAAATCCATGCTTGTCCTGCCGGTAAAGTTGTTCCAGGGCTTCGGGATCATTAAGAGCTTCTTTAATTTTATTTTCCATGATCATTCCCCACTATTAAAAGAAAAGGCAGCATAATAAATTTCTTTATCCTGCTGCCTGTATTTTTTATCACATGATTTAAAATATCATTTCATTAATGATCTATATACACCTTATCCATATCCACACGATCGCTCTGGAATAAATACCATTCCTGGTTAGAAATGCCACCGCTTTCTGCCCAGCCGGCAAACTGATCATATACTTCAATTATGCTGTTTTGCTCTGCGGGGTAATGCCAGCTTTCCGGCATATTCAATGCCCAGGGTAGATTTGTGATAGAGAGATAATAACTATCCAGAGAAGGAACTGAAGCGTCATCATGAGTTCCAAATAAGTTAAGATCGGCTCTTCCAGTGGGACTATGATTGATGAGATGGATTTCATGAGATACATCGCCCTGCTGGATCATAAAAATATTAAATGGCAGCAGGAAATCCAATGCTGATAAATCCAGATGACTGGCTAAGGTCATATTACAGTAGAATTCTATCGGAGCATGAGTTGGCAGGTCCATATTTGTGTTATATGCCGCCGGCACCGGCTGACCTGTCAATGATGTGGTGTTGCTGAATAGATCAAGTATCGTATAGTTATCTTCAACCAGTGCTGGTGTGAGATTATCACTATATCCCGTGATCGTTACATCACTATAAGTAAAAGGAAATTCAATAGAAAGACCATTATTATTGCTGGCACCTACTGCTCTGAGTCGTCCTAAAACATCAATATCCTTCATCAAACCAGCGGCATTTGTTACTATTTGATAACGGAAGTCAATAACCAAATCATTAAGATCATAATCACCATAATGGGGCCATAGGTCTTCAAAAACTACCGTGGCATATTCTGTGGATGGATAATATTGAGTAAAGGCACGATCAGGATCATTTGGAAATTCATCAATAGGATCACTTACTCCATCACCATCAGTATCTGGAGGAACGTCGATAGGGGGAATATTTGTGTTATCTATACCACTTAAGGGATTAGCATTAGCTATAAAAACGGCATCATTGAAATCATGATCACAAAAACTTTCCTGGCGATTTACATCTTCAAAGCCAAGCACAAAAAGCTCATGTTCGGCATCATACAATAAAACAGTATGCTCATCATCAGGAGCACCTTCGGGATTATACTGCTTGTCACTATAAAAGCGCTGGGCAGTTTCAGAGACGTTTGCCGATCCTTCCCAGCCATTTTGGACCAGGAACCAGCCTATTACTGTCCCTGCCGTAAATGTTCCCAGATATATCTTGGAACCCGATTCCAGAGCTCCACCATAGCCGGGATATGAACAATTGGGGAATAATATAGTATGATCTAAAGAAGCAGGATCAGCAGGAGGATTCCCTACAGGATA
>Ga0075120_10000122_pt1 | contig 58882 bp, 43 predicted proteins | sample AntAceMetag02UKL_FD_69792 | JGI IMG/M metagenome (GOLD analysis project Ga0075120, IMG submission 69792) | Saline lake microbial communities from Ace Lake, Antarctica - Antarctic Ace Lake Metagenome 02UKL | ecosystem: Environmental > Aquatic > Non-marine Saline and Alkaline > Saline | place...
ACACACTCACAAATAATGATCGAGAATTAATATCATCCGACCTAGTCCACCGCCTGGAACCATTATCTCTCCGGGCGAAATTCGTTGTGGAGGGTTTTCTTACCGGTCTGCATAGAAGCCCATATCATGGATTCAGCGTCGAATTCGCCGAGCATCGTATGTACCAGCCCGGCGATCCATTGAAACATGTGGACTGGAAGGTTTTCGGACGTACCGACCGGTTTTATATCAAACAATACCAGGAAGAAACCAATCTCCGGGGGATGATCTTACTCGATCAGAGCTTGTCTATGCAATATTCCTCGGCGAAATGGGCGACCAAATTTGAATATGGTCGCAGTCTCGCCGCCGCTTTGATTTACCTGATGCTGTCTCAACGAGATGCCGTGGGATTAACCCTTTTTGATACTGAGATCAGGGACTTTTACCCTGCAAAAAGCGCATTGACCTGGCGAAATGTTCTGTGGAGTTGTCTGGAACAGGCAAAAACGGGTGGTAAAACAAAAGTAGGTGCTGCACTTCATCACCTTGCGGAACGAGTTGGCAGACGAGGCATGGTCATCCTGATATCAGATTTGTTAGATGATCCCGATGAATTGATCAGCGGTCTGCATCATTTTCGCCATAATGGTTATGAAGTTATCGTATTCCAGGTACTCGATCCCAGGGAACTGGATTTTGCCTTTGAACGTGAGGCACGATTCGAGGAACTCGAATCGGGTCAGACTATGACCGCGAGCCCCTGGCAGATGCGGGAAGCGTATTCGGAGGAAATGAATACATTCTTAGAAAAATTACGGTCAGGCTGCTCCCGGCATAAAGTCAGCCTTCATACTGTAACAACCAATACACCATTGGATAAAGCCTTGCTCGAGTTTCTCACGTTCAGACAAAAGAGGATGTGAAGCAATTAAGAATTATGAATTGAAATCTTCGACGTTCTGTCAGGTCTTGAACGAAGTGGAGACCTGACAGAAACCCCATTAAGAATTATGAATTAATAATTGAAAATCTTTAAGATTCTTTGCCCTCTGCGATTTTGAATGAGATAAGAGGTTTTCGTTTTATCATATAATCAAATTATTAGAACTTATACCAGGCAAGTACCAAAACGGAAAACACCATGAATGATTTACAAAGAATTAAACAGCTTGAGAAAGAGATCGGTATTAATTTAGAACTTACTGACTTTGATACGATTATGGAAATAAATAACGGTTATTCAATCGATAAAAATCAGAATGTTATTGGTTTGAATTTTGATCAGTTTATGCTTGAAAACATTCCTCAATTATTATTTTCTTTCCAGTATTTATCCAGGTTTAGTTTATATGGAAACAAGCTATCCAAGCTTCCGAAAGAAATATCAGAATTGAAGAATTTGCAAACTCTCGATATTTGTTCTAATCAATTAACCGAATTGCCTAATGAAATATCAGAATTAAAGAATTTGCAAACTCTCGATATTAGTTCTAATCAATTAACCGAATTGCCTAAGGAAATACTTGAATTCGATATGGAGATTAGATGGGAATTTGCATCGCCTTATAAGGGAATATTCCTTGAAGACAACCCACTCGAATCACCACCAATCGAAATTGTAAAGAAAGGCAAAGACGCTGTCAGGGCATATTTCGAGTCGCTTGAAGGTGAAAGACGCGCTCTTAACGAAGTAAAGGTTATTTTAGTTGGCGACGGCGGAGCGGGAAAGACCTCACTGGTCAAGCGTCTGCTCGGAAATGAATTCGACAAGAATGAATCACAGACACATGGCATAAATATAGACAACTGGTTGCTACAAGATGGTAAAGACAAAGTCAAAGTTAATATCTGGGATTTCGGCGGTCAGGAGATCATGCATGCCACCCACCAGTTCTTCCTGTCCAAACGCAGCCTTTATATACTTGTTCTTGATGGCAGAAAAGATGAAAAGACGGAATACTGGCTCAAACACATCGAAAGTTTCGGCGGAGATTCACCGGTATTGGTGGTAATCAATAAAATAGATGAAAACCCCGGCTTCGATGTAAACCGCCCATTTCTCCAGGATAAATACGAAGGCATAAAAGGTTTCTATCGTATTTCATGCGCTGAAGATGACGGTATAGAACAGTTCAAAGAACAATTGAGCGAAGAGCTGTTACAGCTTGAAATGCGTAAAACTCCTTTCGCTAAAAGTTGGTTTGAGGTGAAGAAACAATTGGAAGAGATGAAAGAGGATTTCATCTCTTGCGAGAGATATAAGGAAATCTGCGCTGAAGCTGGAGTAGATGAGCAAACGGCACAGGATACACTCGTTGATTACCTGAACGATCTCGGTATAGCGCTGCATTTCAAGGATTTCGAGTTAGATGACGTGCATGTGCTCGAACCGGGCTGGGCAACCGGTGCAGTATATAAAATCATCAACTCAACGGAATTGGCGGACAATAACGGTATCTTGAAGATGAACCGTCTTAAGCATATCCTCAAACAAAGAGAGGGCGATAAATACTTCTATCCCCAGGACAAATTCAAATTCATTATCGAATTGATGAAAAAGTTTGAATTGTGTTATGAAATGAAAAACAAGTCTGTACTCATCCCCGATTTGACCAAAGTCGCAGAGCCGCCGTTCGGTTTCAATTATGGCGAAGCCCTCAAATTCCGCATTGACTACGATTTCCTGCCGAAATCTGTTATGCCCAGGTTTATTGTGAACATGCACGAGGATATCAAAGGAAAATTGCTCTGGCGTACGGGAGTAGTTCTTGAGGATAAAGATTTCAAATCCCAAGCTGTGATCAAGGCGGATGAGGTTGAAAAACGAATATTTATCTACGTGAGTGGAGATCAGAAACGGGATTATTTCGCCGTTATTCTATCCACTTTCCGCAAGATAAACGGCAGCTTTGAAAAATTGAACGCTGTTGAAAAAATCTGTCTGCCTGATCAGCAGAATATACCGGTTAGCTATCAACACCTTGTAACTCAAGAGGGAATGGGTGTGAAAGAGTTTGTTCCTGAAGGCGCGGGAAAGTTATATAATGTGCAGGAATTGTTGGGTACTATTAGTATTATTGATAGAACCGAAGAAGAAATGCTCCAGATATTGAGAAAACTTAAAGATAAATTTAATACAGAAGATTCTTTATTGAATATCGCACTTGATATTTTCTCCCCAAAATTGAAAGCTGGTCCAGCAGAATTGGAATTCAAGCTTGTAAAAGTAAAGGATTTAGTGAAGAAGATATTTTCATCTGAATAGTAAATATAACAACGGTTTATGGATTCCTGCCTTCCAGGCTGTCCGAGAATGCAAAAAGCAGCATAGAATGTCATTCCTGCGAAGGCAGGAATCCAGGTTTAACAACAGGTTGCAATTTTGTGGATTCCCGGATCAAGTCCGAGAATGACATTCTCGGACAGCCTGCTTCGTAGGAATGACGTAGTGGATTGATCTATGCTAAACTGTTTCACAAGTATCATTTTTTTTGATGCAATATCGACATTGTTCTATTTGTATGAATTGAGTTCTGAGTGTAGCTTCCTGGCATCAAGTGTAGTGGTTTGCACAACTATAGACTATTAGATGTTCTGCTCTAAGAAATGTCATAAAATCGACTGCTAACCTGATAGATTGAAAGCAGATATGATCATTCTACTAATGAATTCTTTATGGAGATTATTCCGGAATGAGTATTGGCACCAACATTGCTTGAGAAAATATGGAAGAAATTGCGAATAGAATATTCGATCTTTATGTATTAACATCTATTCACATGGATTGACAGTAGTTCACACATGATAATAGTGAACTACACATAACTTTAAGAAAAATTGATGTAAAAATTTAGACTTCAAGGGAGAAGATATGCTGCGGCTCAAAATCGTAGGATTAGCATTATTATTAATGACTATTAGTGTTCAAGCACAACCGGCTGGCTCATTTACAGCCGGAAACGGTGCTTCAAATCATTCACTGATTCCATTACCTTATGGACCACGCGCGCTTCCTGATGGAGTAGGTGCAATCTGGACAAATCCAGCAGGGATTGGCATCGATATGGGTAGTGGTTTTCTATTGATGAACTATTTGACACAGGGTGATAGCAGCTCCACCGGTTTCAAGGAAGATTGGGGATATGCTCTTGCAGGTGATGTCATTGGTTTCGGACACGAAATAAGTCGTACAAACGTTGAAGCTTCCCGTTATACGTGGGGAATGTCATTTCCCAGCGATGGATTCAGCGTGGGTTTTGCTTATCACTGGTCAAAAGATCTTGACCGGCAGAACAGTTATGATCTTGGTATGCTGGTTCGCCCCACAAAGTGGCTGTCATTTGGTACACAAATAACAGAGGTTGGACGACCCCGTTACGGCACAACCCGGATGGATCCTTCTTACCATTTTGGATTAGCAGTTCGTCCAATAGGTCACCGTGTCACATTGACCGCTGATGCTTCCCTCTGGAAAACTGACAATGCTGATCCAGTACTCTGGGATGAATCTTCCCTCGATTATGGTGACAAACTTGACTTGACATTCACAGCGAACATACAACCTGTTGATAATCTTGCGGTAAGAGCTGGATATGCAGTTGACCGGGAAATGATATTCGGCGGTGTGTCAATCTATTCCGGAATGTTCTCAGTTTCAAATCATAATGCGACTCAAACAAAGGGTGATAATCGAGCATATAACAACGTCTCTACAAACTGGATTCGTATGTCCAGTGAATGGAGTCCTCATATCGGTGCTCATTTTATGCCAAAGAAGGTCGTTAAGCTGAAATTCAAAGGGAAGATTGTTGAAGAACCGAGTCCATTTTCCATGTTTTCACCCAAGTATTCATCACTTTTAGGAGTACTGAATCGCATTAAACAGCTTTGTGAAGATGAAACTGTCTCTGGATTGCTGATCGAGATTGAAGGTCAGTCTATGGGTTTCAGTGATCGAATCGAACTGCGTGATGAATTAAAGAAGTTCAAGGAATCAGGCAAAAAAATAGTTGTCTATTCACGGCACTTGGAACTTGGTTCTTACTACCTGGCAAGTGTAGCGGACCGGATTGTCCTCCATCCTTCAGGTGAGGTTTTTATGCCGGGTATTGATGCACGCAGGCGATACCTGAAAGGATTATTAGATAAAATCGGTATGGAGGCGCAATTTATACAAGTTGGGAAATATAAGTCTGCCGCCGAGATGTTGACACGTGAGGATATGTCTGATCCGGCGAGAGAAGCGATAGATGCGATTATAGAAGTGATCTGGCAGGAGATTATCACCGGTATCGCTGAAGGCAGAAATGTTTCCAAAGAAGATGTTATGGGCTGGATAGACGAAGCAGGATATATGGCTGATGATGCCCTTGAAGCAGGCTGGATAGATGCCATAGCGTTTGATGACGAGATAAAGAAGCAGGTTGATGAAGAATTCGGGGAAGAGAAATTCAGGCTGGTATCTTCAAAATCATATTTCATGAAGAAACCGGTTCAATATGAATGGGAAAATATGACTTCTCCCAAAATCGCAATAATTTATGCGACCGGATCAATAGTAACCGGAAATTCCTCTGGTGGTGGTCTATTTGGCGGCAAAACCATGGGAAGTGAAACTATCGCAAAGGCGATAAGGCAAGCAAGGAAAGATAAAAGAGTAAAAGCAATTGTCTTCCGTATTGATTCCGGTGGTGGGTCTGCATTGGCATCCGATATTATCCTGCGAGAGATTGAACGTACTACAAATGATGATATTGAAGATGTACGCCACATTCCAGTTATCGTTTCCATGTCTGATGTGGCAGGATCGGGCGGATACTATATAGCCTGCAAAGCGGATACCATTGTCGCCCCCAAAACCTGTATTACGGGTTCAATTGGGGTAATAGGTGGTAAATTTGTAACTAAAGAATTGACTGACAAAATAGGCGTCACTTATGATGGTGTTCAAAGAGGTAAAAATGCCGGGGTATTGAGTTCTGCAGAACGATGGAATGATGAACAGCAGGCAAAGGTAAAAGACCTGATGCTTGGAACTTATGACAGGTTCCTGGTTCATGTAGCCGAAGGTCGTGAAGGACTCGATACTGCCAGGGTTCATGAATTGGGACAGGGAAGAATCTGGTCCGGCGTGGATGCCCTCGAGCATGACCTTATCGACATTAACGGAGGTTTCTTCACCGCTATCGAAATTGCCAAGAAAGCTGCTGGAATCAAAGAAGGACGAGTTGTTGAAGCGAAGATATACCCAGGAATACATGGATACAATTTCGCAACTGACGTACGGGCGCTTATTGTCGGTGAATTGCCGATAGGTATTCGTGAAGCGCTCGAAGCAGAAGCATTCGTAAATTCCATTGATGAAGGCGAACCCGTGCTTCTTGGTCCTATCGTTCCGGAAGATATGGTTTCGGAGTAAAACTGAAGAAAAAGAAGTAGGAAGTTTCCCGGAAGCATTGATATCCCTGGGAAATGTGATAAATAAGTTCAATATGTCTATGTGTTCTAAGCGTCTCTGCGGCGAGAAATTCTTTGCCGCAGAGTCGCTATAGGGCGTTCAGGATAAATATCCCGTTCTCACCTAATCAGTACGGTCTTTTCGATTCTGCTTTCGTAACCATTTGAGAGTTTGACAAAATAAATTCCTGAGGCTGCTTCATTGCCCGTTAAATCGCATCCGTCCCAGGTTTCCTGATATCGTCCTGCTGATAAGGTGCCCTCTGATAAAACCTTCACCAAGCGTCCTGTTAGATTGAATACCGCAAGCTCCGCATGACACGGCTTAGGAATTTCAAAGTTTATTAAAGTGTATGAATTAAAGGGATTCGGATAGGTTGGATGGAGTTCCAGGTTGTGTGGCAATTCAAGTGAAACAGGCTTTTCGACAGAAACACCGGCGTCATAAGCATCCAGAATCTGAAACCACCGTCCCTGCGGGACTAAAAGGTAATGGTCGTATATTTCTAATGAGGTAGCGGGATTTGCTGTTTCATAATATCCGGTTAAATGTAAATCTAATGGATCGCTTGTGTCAAATATGCTTATTGTTCCGGAGAAATTGTTTTCATACCAGGGATGTCTGCTTGTAAGTATCATAGATCCATGAGTCGAATATAATCTTGTATCATAATAGAGATTGTTATGCCAGATTCTATTTATTATTGTCAGATCTTCTGGATCATCGGCATCAATAATTGTAATTTCAGTTGTATGTTCCTCACCTAAATGTACAGTTGCCAAATAGAGATTATTACCAGCAATAGAAATGTTGTTATATCCGCGTGAATTTAGAATGTCAAGTGTGTCCGGAGCATCTGGGAAAGTCAGATCTAAAGCTAATAAATGAGGTTGAGGATAATTAATATCAATAAGGTATAAGATATTATTCTGACTTGTCATGCAGATGATGGCCTGGTATCTAAATCCATCAAACATATTATGAGCTTGAGATGGATGATATGGATCGGCGAGATCATATAATAAAAAATATCCTCTTCCCGCTCTCCAATTGTCATAAGATATACAGGCGACATCATTTTCAGTTAAAGCGAAGGATTTAATAACATATCCTTCAAGTATCAGGATATTACTGCAGCTATCGGGCGAATCCGGGTTTTCAAGGCTATAAACTGTTATGCTTGAATCTTTTTGTGCATAGAGAACGGCATTCTTTACAACCATCTTTATCATATTTCTTGCGTCTGTGACAATTCTTCCAACAATCTCTGGTGTCTCGGGTTCGTCTATATCAACAATTTGAATACCATTAATACCGTCGGAGATATAGGCGTAATGTTCATAAACAGCAACGCATTCAGGACGTCCCGGATCAAAATACTCGCCAACCTCAGTGGGGTTTTCAGGATTTGAGATATCCCAGATTCCAAACTTGCTTGAGTTAGCTACGAGTACCAGACTGTCCGAGTAATCCACCTGCCCGATACTGTCATCCAGAGGAAAGTGTGTTAATAAATCAGGATTAAGCGGATCGGTTATATCTAACAATGCGACATTATTTGCATTATTATTATAATAATTAAGGCTGTAAGCAATGAGTATGTTCCCTTTTATATTTAATTTAGCTTCAAAATTAATTTCATTATTGACATATTGCCCGACAATTTCAGGTTCTTCAATGTTGTCAATGGTTAACACATGGAGAGTATCCTGATTCTTAATAAAAACATTTCCATCCTTCTCAGCAATTCCAGTTCCAGAAATACGTATCACTCCTGTCCATTCAAAGTTTTCTCCAAATTCATCTTCTATTCTAATTATTCCTCTATCTATAAAAACGAGAGTATCAGAAAGAGCAACATCATCAATAGCATTATGACGCCCCCCATCATGTTGTAAGAATTCAAGAATTATTGAATCAGGTATTATTTCCTCTATATTATACAAGGTTAATAAATCATATCCGTCATGATCATTATCAAAATATTCACAAGTATAACCTGTAGTAATAATATGATCACTTTTCATTTCAATAAATTCAGGAAGGTACCGTTTACCGGTAAAATCCAATATTTGGGGTTGGTAGATATCGCTGATTTCAAGTGTAGCTATTCCATCCATCATGCATGCGATATACGCATAATTATCCTGAAGAACAATTGAATAGGGGTTGTAATAAGGGATAATGGTATGAATTTCCACAGGATCGGCGGGATAGGAGATATCCATCACTGCAATACCATGATTCTGAACAGCGACGAGTGCAAAATCATCATCGAAAAACGCCACACCGTTTACATTACCCCAGTGATTGAACATCGTTGCGACAGAAGAGATATTCAGACTGTCCTGTCCAACTGAACATTGGATGTATCCGGAAATCACCAGAAATATCGAAATAAGATGTGCCAGTTTCTTCATTATTATCATCCGCTTTGAAGAAAATCGAATTCAAAAATTATTAAAAAAGCAATAGTTGCGATGATTAGCTGAATTTGGATACTATAAACTATGTAATAAAAACTACTGAATCAAAGTCGAAAAAATAATTAAATATTATTTTTCCATATAATTTGGTGGCAGGTCGGAAATTGTGCCGACTTTTCGGATGACAAAAAATCCTATGATTCCTGCTAAAATATTAGAGATAGTGACACCGTAGAATATACCGTCAAGACCATACAGCTTTGAACCAATATAAACCATAGGAATAAAAAGCACAAAAAGCCTGAAGACATTTAAAACAGCTACTTTCATCGGTCTTCGCAGTCCATTAAAGGAAGAAACTGTGATTACAAAAACGGATTCGAATGCCAGCCCGGCAAGAACTATTCTCAGCAGCATCTCGATGGTCACATGCACAGCCTGTTCTTCTGAGAATAAAGAGGCAATTTGAGGGGCAAATAGTGCAGTTACTCCCCAGGCGAAAAGTCCCCACAAGAAAGCAAATCCCTGCCCGGTGAGAATTCCTTTCCTTACTCTTTCACCCAGCCCGGCACCCCAGTTCTGACCGACGAATGGCGTCATTGAAGCACCCAGGGATATTGCACCCAGTAGAGATATCTGTATGATCCTGCTCCCCGCGCCAAAAGCGGCAACAGCAAAAGAGCCATACACAGCAATAATTCTTAATACGATAGCGTGTGAAATTGGAATTAGAATGTGTATCAACGCCAGGGGTGCTCCCAACGCTAATACGGCTCCCCAGTTTCGAAACATCTCATTAAATGAGGGTAGTTTCATTTCCACCATCTTTTCACGATGAATCAAGATATAGAGGGAGATTGCCATTGTTCCGATCCGCGCAATCACGCTTGCGATTGCTGCTCCCTTAATTCCGAGGCCAGGTATGAAACCCCAGCCGAAAATCAGAATCGGGTCCAGGACAGCATTCAGCAGGGCGGCAGCAAACATTATCAATGCTGGAGTTTTTGTGTCACCGGTAGCGCGGATAGCTGAATTACCCACCATCGGTACAACGACGAATATCATTCCAAAATACCAGATTGTCATATATTCAGAAACAAGGGAAAGTGTCGTTTCATCAGCGCCGATCTGGCGAAAAACAGATTCAATGGTCAGCAGCCCTGCGCTGGAGAGCACGGCAACTACGATTAATGAAAGGATCAATCCGTCCCTGGTTATTTTTCTCACATTTTCGAAATTTCCGGCACCGATTTGTTGAGAAATAATAGCCGTTAAACCCACTCCTAATCCCAGGGTCACACCGGCGATCAGGTTTACCACTGGAAAGGCAAAACTTATTGCAGCAAGCTCTTTGGTTCCCAGCAATCCAACGAAATAGGTATCAACAAGGTTGAAGAGTATTATGGAGATCATGCCGAATGACATCGGCACGGCAAGTTTTATCAATATTCTCGGTATGTTTCCAGTGGTAAGCTGCCCACTGTTGTTAGTTTTACTGTTTCTCATTTATTGTCCTGATGGAGTGAAAAATAAAAAGATTATTACTGTTGATAAGAAGATCAAATATAGACGGTATTATTCTAAGTTTTGATGCAAAACACAATTTCCATCATGAAAAGCAGAGCAAAATCGATTATCTAAAATCATGCATTATGTTTTCGAAATTGATTTTAACAAGAGAACACAAAGCAAGCACTAAGTTCGCTAAGAAATTCTTTGAGTCCTTTGTGGTTTTTCTTTTTTCGCCGATAGACCAGGCATTTTTATGATTCATGATTTCTTGACGATGCAGAATTTTCAAGAAACCATATAATTACGAGAATCACACTTTCGCATTGTGTGACTGTTCAAAATAAAAAATGCTGAAGCATGGCTTCAGCACTCCAGAATCAACTCAAACTAACTTCGTGTGGCAGAACAACCAATTACGCTTTCCATAAACCATGCAGATTGCAATATCCCCGTGCAATAATATTATCGCCATCCACCGGGAAAAAAGCCTGAGGTTTATCACCTGGATTCAGGAATTGGCGATAAGATTTTCCATCAACAATAACCTCGATCCATTCGATAAAGTGATCTTCGCCCATGGGATGTTCGACTGATCCCACAGAAACATTGACACCACCGTTAATTTTTTCAATTACAGGAACATGTTTTTCCTGCGCAGCGTCCGTGGTATTTTCTTCCTGAAGTATCATGGATTGGCCACAACACGCAAGTTCGCCCATTGACTCGTGAACCACTTCCGTCATATTACCACATACTCCGCATTTGTAAATTTGTAAATTCTTAGTAGCCATTTTCTCTTCCTTCCTCTAAATATGTTAACTTTCAGCGTTGCTTTACATTCTTAAAATTATACAACAAAACAATCCGATGGTCAACCGGCACAGGCTGAAATCAGTCCTGTACCGGCAGGGGAATGACCATCTTACTCTTTACCGTGTTTAGCAAGGTATTCCGCCACGCCTTCTGCAGTTGGTTTCATGGATTCTTTTCCCTCTTCCCAGTTTGCCGGGCAGACTTCGCCATGTTCCTCGGTGAACTGAAGGGCATCAACCATACGGAGGGCTTCATCTATATTACGACCAAGAGAAAGGTCATTGATCACACTGTGACGTATGATACCATCCTTATCAATCAGGAACAGACCTCGCAGTGCTACCGAATCATCTAATAGAACACCATAATCACGAGAAATGTTCTTATTCAGGTCGGCAACAAGCGGATACTGAATATTCCCGATTCCACCTTCCTCAACAGGAGTGTTTTTCCATGCGAGGTGTGTGAAATGTGAATCTATAGAAACTCCGATTACTTCAACATTCTTCTCTTTGAATTTGTCCAGTTTCCTGTCGAATGCGATGATTTCTGATGGGCAGACGAATGTGAAATCCAGTGGATAGAAAAATAAAACTACATGTTTTCCTCGAAATTTGCTAAGTTTCAACTCTTCAAATGTGTTGTCTGGCATTACTGCTTGCGCTGTAAAATCAGGCGCTTCTTTGGTTACTAATGACATGCTATCTTTCATCTTTGTTCATGTTAATCAATTATGTATGTTTGTTTTTACACTTTGTGTGGATAAATAATATTCTATCTTTAAACCAATTCTTAATCAGACTTGAGAAACCTCATTAATATTTTTTTCGCTGCATGTCGGACAGATACCAACAAATTCAACTTTACATCCAACAATTTTATATCCTCCCAGCTTATCAAAATCCTGTTTCACAAAGTCTTCAGGCAACTCATCAATGTCATTCACTTCGCCACAATGGATGCACCGGACATGATAATGGCGAGAAGAATTCCCATCGAACCTGGCGGATGTTCCAAACTTCAGCTTAACAATATTGCCGTTTGCCGCTAACATCTCGAGGTTACGATATACAGTACCTAAACTGATATTCGGTAAAGTCTCCCTGACTATCTCGTACATCTCAACAGCCGTTGGATGAGTTGTCAGTTTTTTTAATTCATCAAGAATTGTCTGACGTTGCTTTGATCTTCTCTGTGGTCGCTTAATATTTTTCATATTTTATATCAATAATAGTAACTGTTACTATTATAAGGTAGTTTTTACGCAAAGTCAATGTAGAGCAGGAGCCAGAGAGGTAGAGTTTAGAGTTCACACTTTAGTGTGTAAATAAAACAACCTGAAGGTTGAACTCTATGCTTCTAAACTTTTGTTATATTAGCCATATAAAACAATCCCCGGCTTGAAGTACAAACCGGGGATTCACCACTAATTCACAACCATATTTTTTACAAAAGTGATCTTGTTAAAATTTCCTCGCTACTGGATTTCTTGGATCTTCACGGTAATCGTAGAATCCAATACCAGTTTTATTGCCTAAGAATCCACCCGCTACCATCTTTTTCAACAGGGGACAGGGCCGGTACTTGCTGTCTCCCAGACCATCATGAAGCACTTCCATAATGGCAAGGTTGACATCATTTCCGATAAGATCCGCCAGACGCAATGGACCCATAGGATGTCCCATTCCCAGTTTCATTACTCCGTCTATCTCTTCAACACCTGCAACACCTTCCATCAGGGCATACACTGCCTCATTAATCATCGGCAGGAGGATACGGTTGGCGACAAAGCCTGGGTAGTCGTTGACTAAAATAGGAGTCTTGCCCATTTTCTTAGCCAGTTCATCGACGACCTGATAGGTTTCGTCCGAGGTTGACATTCCATTAATCACTTCGACCAGTTTCATCATCGGAACCGGATTCATGAAGTGCATCCCAATAACCTTATCAGCGCGTTTAGTATTCGCCGCTATTTCAGTTACGGAAATTGTTGATGTATTGGAGGCGAGGATCACATCAGGATTCGCAATCTCATCCAGCTTTGTAAACAAGTCGAATTTGACTTGTTTGTTTTCAGTAGCAGCCTCAACTATGAATTCGGCATCTTTTACTGCATCAAAATCGGTAGTAAAATTAATCCGGGATACAGCAGCATCAAAATCTTCCTGGCTGATTTTCTCTTTCTTCACCATGCGACCAAGGTTCTTTCCAATTGTGCCCTTGGCTCGTTCAAGAAACTCATCCTTGATATCGATGGCAATAACATCTAATCCGGTCAACGCGGCTACCTGGGCGATCCCGTTTCCCATAGTGCCTGTTCCGATAACGCCTAACTTGGAAATTGACATATCTTTTTCTCTCTTATTTTAAATGTAGAAGTTTAGAGTTCAACCTTCAGGTTGTTTATGTAGTGAATCTGAACTCCGAACCAGCACACTAAAGTGTGAACTCTATACGCAAATGTAATCCGGACTACAGAATCCGGGAAAATCATCTCTAATCTCCGCCAATTCTCATCTTTGCTTAAGATCTGACGAAACAATAATTTTAGACCATCTCAATCGCTAAAGCCGTAGCTTCGCCGCCACCGTTACACAAACTGGCAATACCACGCTTTTTACCTTCCTGCTTGAGGGTATGCAGCAGGGTGATAAGAATTCGTGCTCCTGACGCTCCAATCGGATGACCGAGCGCAACCGCTCCGCCCCTGACGTTTACATTGGAACCATCAAGACCCAGTGCTTTGTTGTTATAGAGACTTACAACTGCGAAAGCTTCATTTAATTCAAAATAGTCAACGTCCTTGATATTCCAGTTCAGTTTTTCCAGCAGTTTTTTTACTGCTTTCTCAGGTGCGGTAGTGAACCATTCTGGTTCCTGGCTGAATGTTGTCCAACCGGCAATTTCCGCTAAAGGTTTCAATCCCTTTGAACTCGCCCAGTCAGCATCCGCCACGATCAGGGCAGCGCCGCTATCGTTGATTGATGATGCATTCCCTGCTGTAATTGTGCCGTCTTTTTTAAAAGCCGGACGTAAATTTGGCAGCTTATCCGGTCTGCCCCGTCCAGGTTCCTCGTCTGTATTGACAATAGTATCGCCTTTTCTGCTATTAATTACGACCGGAACAATTTCTTCGGTGAATAATCCGTTTTTTATTGATTCATTGGCACGATTATAAGATTCAACTGCAAAATCATCTTGCTCTTCACGGGAAATTGAATGTTCAGCAGCGCATAGTTCGGCGCAATTACCCATATGCTGATCGCTGTACGGATCCCACAGACCATCATGAACCATCATATCATGGATTTTATTATCGCCGAGACGGTATCCGGTTCTTGCAAGTTTCATGAAATAAGGCGCCAGGTCCATATTTTCCATACCACCAGCGGCGACAACGTTGTTCTCGCCAAGCATTATAGAACCAGCAGCTTCCATCACTGCTTTCAAACCTGAGGAGCATACTTTATTAATTGTCCATGCTGACTTGGAATCAGGAATTCCTGCTTTCTTTGATGCCTGGCGAGCCGGAGCCTGCCCCACACCACCCTGCAAAACCATACCCATGATGACTTCATCCACGTCATCAGGTTCAATACTCGCCTTGGTCATTGCGTTGATTATCGCAGTAGCTCCCAGATCAACAGCAGCCACAGTAGCGAACGCTCCACCAAAAGAACCAATAGGTGTTCGAGCACCTGAGAGTATTACCGTATTTTTCATCTCTCTCTCCAATTACTTGTTTTTTATGAATGAATATGTTGTTTTATCTAAAGTGTGAGAACTATTTCACAATAAGGAATTTAGACGGAAAAATCCAGAGTTGAGGGCGATTTGAGAGAGTGATAATGATGAAAGGAATCAGGAAATTAGAATCACAAGGAGCAAGAAATAATGTGAGTTTGTACCGCTATGTTTTCTCTGAAATACGGTGTTTCTCCAGCAGTTTTAGAGTGAAAAGGTAGTTTAAAAGAAAGAAGAAAGGTTTGAAAGAAACTAAATAAGGTTTGAATGAAAAATAGCAGGCTTGCTTGCAGAATGGCAGATTTGAAAGAAAAGGTTTGTAAAAAGACCCGAAGGGTCGAAAGCATGTAGCCCTCGGCGTAAGCCGGGGGAAACAGTTTGTCAACCGAATTAAGAAGCCCTGCAAGGGCGAAAGAAATCAATTATACATGACTATATTCTATAAAAATAAACTTTTAATGAATATTTCATTTGAATATTAATATCTTTATAATTTGCTATTGTTTCTTTCGCCCTTGCAGGGCTGATCATATTCAGACTTCACCTCCCGGCGCTTACGCACCGCGCTACATGATTTCGCTCCGCTGGAGCTTCTGCCTTTTATACTGAAAGAGTACATGATTTCGTTCCGCTGGAGCTTCTGCCTTTCGTACTGAAAGAGTACATGATTTCGTTCCGCTGGAGCTTCTGCCTTTCGTACTGAAGCGCAAGCATGGCTTGCACACTCCACATTCAGCCAACAGTCAATGTGAGCTGAGCCACTTTACTTTTCTGCTTATATTCCTTTTTTACGTGTTTTTAATATTTTTCAACGAAAAGTATCGTATCCTTAAAAAGTGATCTGCTTTTGGAAGGGAATTACAATTTAATCATGGGAACTATACACAAATTATTAAAGTATAAATATTCCTTCTCATATGGTTAGAATTCTTCACGGGTAATCTTGGAGAATGTGATATTTGAGAATCAAAATAGTTGCTCGACGATGGACACTGGAGGTGGTCAAATGCATGCGGGATACAATATAACGGGAAGAGTGATCGAGGATTTTTTGAACGTCTGCAAAGGTGGAAGCGGCAGAATCCTCATGGTGGCGCTTAGCTGTCTGTTTATTTCTGCCTGTTCGGATACAGGAGCGGTACAAAAGAACAAGGAAAATCAAAAAGGAATTAGTAGGATGGATGATAAATATAAATGTTCAGACGCTGAGTGGCAGCAAGATCTCACGCCGGAGCAATACAATATTCTGCGCGAAAAAGGCACTGAACGTGCTTTTACCGGGGAATACTGGGATAGTCATGACGCTGGAATTTACGTATGTGCAGGTTGTGGAAATGAAGTATTCCGTTCAGCGGAGAAATACGATTCCGGTTCAGGATGGCCCAGCTTCTGGAAGCCAATCCGGGATAACAGTATTGACGAGAAAGATGACCATTCCCTGGGTGTACGCCGTACAGAAATCGTGTGCAGTAATTGTGATGGGCACCTGGGACATGTGTTCGATGATGGTCCTAAACCTACAGGACTCAGATACTGCGTCAATTCAGCTTCACTGGATTTTGAGGCAGAATCGTCAGAGAAAGGCGATAATTCCGGACGATTAGAGACTGCTACTTTTGGTGGTGGTTGTTTCTGGTGTACAGAGGCTGTCTTTGAAACATTGGAGGGAGTAGAATCTGTAACGGTTGGCTACATGGGTGGAAAAACAAAAAATCCAACATACGATCAGGTATGCACCGGAAATACCGGTCATGCTGAAGTGTCACAAATTAAATATAATCCTTCAAAAATTAGTTTCAGTGAACTGCTGGATCTCTTTTGGAAGGTACATGATCCCACAACATTGAATCGACAGGGAAACGATACAGGAACTCAATATCGATCAGCGATCTTTTACCATTCTGACGAACAGAGAAAAATTGCTGAACAATCAATCAAAGAACAGCAGGAGTTGTTCACAGATAAAATTGTGACTGAGATTGTAACCTCTTCAGAATACTTTGAAGCAGAGAATTATCATCAGGATTATTACAGGAACAATAAAAACGCGCCATACTGCCGTGCAGTTATAGCGCCAAAGCTTGAGAAATTGAAGTGATATGAATGATTGTTATCTTTTATTAAAGAAATAACTATAAAAGTATTAATGTCTTACGCGCTTTTTCTGCTCCCGTGTTTTTCGATCAGTGGAATTGCTTTACCCATGATTACATCTTTGCTGATGATGACACGTCGAACATTTTTCATTGACGGTACCTTGTACATTGGCTCCAGCATCGCTTCTTCCATTATTGAACGCAGAGCCCGGGCACCTGTCTTTCTATCTTTGGCGCGGGATACTACTTCATTCAATGCTTCATCTTCGAAAACCAATTCCACGTCTTCCATTTCAAAGAGTCGTTTATATTGTTTTGTCAATGCGTTTTTCGGTTCGCCAAGGATGCATAAAAGCGCTTCTTCATCAAGTTCGGATAAGGCGGCACATATAGGAAGCCGTCCGATCAACTCAGGGATAAGCCCAAACTCTAACAAATCTTTTGGTTCAATCTGGCGGAGCAGGTCGTAAGTTGTGGTTTCTGACATTTTCCTGACGTCAGCACCAAACCCCATTGCCCTTTTCCCAACTCGGCGTTTGATTGTTTTTTCCACTCCCTCAAAGGCTCCTCCACAGATAAATAAAATATTTTTCGTGTCGATAGTTACAAGTTTCTGTTCCGGATGTTTTCTGCCGCCTTCAGGCGGAACACTCGCATCTGTTCCTTCGAGCATTTTTAGTATTGCCTGTTGAACACCTTCCCCTGAGACATCGCGGGTGATGGATACGTTTGATGATTTTCTGGCGATTTTATCTAATTCATCAATATATACGATACCGACTTCGGCAGCAGAGACATCATATTCTGCTGCCTGCAAAAGACGAACGAGCACATTTTCTACATCTTCGCCGACATAACCCGCTTCAGTGAGAGTTGTGGCGTCAGCAATTGCGAAAGGTACTTGAAGCAGTTTTGCAAGAGTCTGAGCTATCAGTGTTTTTCCGGTTCCGGTCGGTCCGATGAGCAGGATATTTGCTTTTTCCAGTTCTACATCATCGTCAATATGCGGTCGGTTAATTCGCTTGTAGTGGTTATAAACTGCAACAGATATTTTCCGTTTCGCCTCATCCTGCCCGATAACATATTCTCCCAGGCTTTTGTGCATTTCTTCAGGAGTCGGGAATTCGTCAAGCGATAATGTTTTTTGCTTGGCATTATTCTGACGGATGATCTGGTTTGACGCACGAATGCAGTGATCACATATCATGACTCCAGAACCGCTGATCATGATATGCGCTTGATCAGATGTTCGACCACAAAAACTGCATTTTTGATGTGCCGTATTAGCCTCTTTGCGCTTGTCGCTCATTTAAACCTCTGCTTTTTCGTGCTGTCTAAGTATTACACCCAAATCTTTATACTATCATACAGATAAAATTTCATTCAAAATAATTCTATTATTGTGACCAGATTATTTCTTCTTCTCTTGATTCTTAGTACTCTGAATTTTATCGATCAAGCCATAATCCATAGCTTCTTCTGCGGTCATAAATTTATCACGATCACTGTCCCTGGCGATCACTTCCTCGGGTTTGCCTGAATGGAAAGCGAGTATTTTATTTAATCGTTCACGTTCCTTGAGTATTTCCTTAGCATGAATTTCAATGCTTGATGCGTCGCCTTGCATGCCGCCAGAAGGTTGATGGATCATAATTTTACTATTAGGAAGAGAGCTTCTCTTTCCCTTTGATCCGGCAGCAAGCAATACAGCACCCATCGAAGCTGCCATACCCATGCAAATCGTTTGAATCTCAGGTTTTATATATTGCATAGTGTCATAAATTGCAAGACCGTCAGCGATATAACCGCCGGGGCTGTTGATGTAAATACTAACATCCCGCTCAGGGTCTTCAGCTTCAAGGAACAAAAGTTGGGCGATCACTGAATTTGCCACGTTCTTCTCTATAGGAGCGCCGATGAAGATGATTCTTTCTTTCAGTAATCTCGAATAAATATCATAGGCTCGTTCTCCGCGCCCGGTCTGTTCTACTACCATTGGTACCAGATTCATGTAAAACCTCTATGTATAAAAATCGTAAAAGTTTATATCGCAAAAGCGAAATAGATATATCTATAGGATCAACTTGCCTGGTAGGTTAAATCACTGCCAGGATTGATCATGTATCGATTGTTACTATGACGTTCATCTGTAGGTTCCACGGCAGAGCAGGAGAATAGTATAACGGCTCTGACTGCACGTATTACCCTACTATCAGTCTAAAAATATTTCCACAATTACAGACGTATCCCCCGAATAAAAATTGAAGTTGTTTATCCCTGTAAGATCGTTTCAAGATCCATTGGGCGTTCATCAATTTCTGCTGAACTAACCAGCGCTTCCATCAATTTACCATCAATTATCTCAAGCTTAAGCATATCGCGCCTGTCTCCACTGGCAAACATAAGTCTTAAGTTTTTTAATTCTTCCTCATCGTCACCAGCTCGAAGACTGAATTGATGTTCAATTTCATCATCAGTAGCCTCGAGTTTCAAATCTTCGATCAATCGATCCTTGATGAAATGCCAACGGAGTTGTTTGTCGGCAAGCAATGAAAGACTGTTCTTTACTGCATCATCAGGTGATTCAACTTTACTCTTTTCTTTATGGCTGGCTAACAAACGCTCGAATGTTTCATTAAGTAATGATGGTGGAACATCGAAAGGATGTGCTTCAATAATTTTGTCAATTAATCTGTCGGAGACTTTTTGATTTACTGTCATTTTAGTAAAATGCTCAAGGTTGTCTTTGACTCTTGCCTTCAACTCATCCATGGAGGATATGTCTTGATAAACTTGTGACGCAAATGCATCATCGATTTCAGGTAAGTCAATTTTTTCAATTTTTGTTATGGTAACTTCTATGTTGAAATCCTCTTCAACCTCTTTCCCCGCCTCATTTGATTTCATTGTTTTGGCGTTAAGTCTGCGAGTTTCTCCATTCTTTACGCCCAGCAATTGATCATCTACGCCCTCACCAAAGAGATTCTTACCGAGATCAACGACTATATCTTCATTTCTATGACCAATGATAATTGTTCCTGCTTTATCCAATTCCTGAAGGTTTAAAGTCAATCGATCACCCATCTCGGCAACATCATCTGCCGGTTTTTCTGAGATGATGGCCTTGGAATGTTGGAGAACATGGAGATGTTTATCAATATCTTCATCAGTTATTAATACCTTTTCCTTGATAATCTTTAATCCCTTCCAGTTATCAAGACTGAATTCGGGAAAGATCTCGAACACCGCGGTAAATTGCAGATGTTTTCCCGCCACGTAATCGGGATCAATAATATCGCCTGGAGTGATAGGCTTCATTCCAGAACTTTCAACGATCTTTGGGTAAATCTCTTTAATATACTCATCAATAGATTCCCAGAGCAGATTGTCACCAAAACGTTTTTTGACAATTTCAGGCGGGACCTTCCCCTGACGAAACCCATCAAGCTTAAGATCCTTGCGAAATGCACCAATAGCTTTTTCAAAATGTGGAAGGAGGTCTGTCTCAGGAATTTCAACCCGGACTTTTACGACTGCTCCCTCTTGTGTTTGCTCAAGAATTTTCACCAATCACCCTTTTTTACACATTGATAGAATTATTTAAAAACATATAAAAGTACGATTTTGATTTCACAAACGGTAGAAGCTGAGTTGATGGTATGGAGCATTGCGAGACTTGCTTCAATTGGAAGAAATCGGGGTTAATAGAATTGATTCAGGCATTTAATCTGTACTGAATTAATTGGTTTTATTTAATACTGCTCACACCTCATAGTCGTTATTCTGAATGTAGTTTTATTTTAGATAGTAAAAAATCCCTTCGGAAACTATACGAATTCCATCTATAACAAGAATTCGATAGCTCTCGAAGGGACAAATGCTATGAATAAAGATATATAACTATTATAAAATAATTTTCATTCAGCTTATTTTTCTGGTTCTGCAGTTTCTTTTGACCGGATCTACTTTTTAGCCGTCACCGTATCTCGCACCAACCGAAATCCTATATCACTTGATGCCTGCTCAGGATCAACTCCGATTCTTGAAGCCGCTCTGCATTCTGCGGCAGTCGTACGAATAGAACCACCACGAACAACACGTTGTTTGCCGCCAAGCCAAACCAAGCCATCATCAGGTGCGCCATCATAATTGGGATGATATGTGTCCTGACACCATTCTGCGACATTACCTGCCATGTCATAAAGCCCCCAGGCATTTGGAGTCTGGCGTTTTATCGGAAAAGCTTTTTCATCTTCGCGACCATTGTACCAGGCAATATCCTCAAGATCAGCTTCAGTTTCGCCATTATAATATCTTGTCGTAGTGCCTGCTCTATAGGCATACTCCCATTGTGCTTCAGTTGGAAGACGATATCCTTTGTCAGGATCAATCTCATTTAGATGATAAATGAATTTCTGTACATCCATCCAAGTGACGGTTTCTACAGGATTTTCTGATACCCTTGAAAATGAGGGATTGCCGCCGATGACCATTTCCCATAAGGCTTGAGGAATTTCAGCTATTGAAATATCAAATGACTCAATCTTCACATTATGAACCGGTCTTTCGTCTGCTGCCTCGCTCTCTTTCGCATCAGCGCCCATCATGAAACTGCCAGCAGGAATGTTAACGAATGCATCACCAAGATAGAAAAGAATCTTTTCTTTCTTCTGTAGCTCGGTATCCACCACTTCCTTTTTCATCTGCATAAAATATACAATTGCAACAACAATGATAACTACAGACGGCAACAATATCTTACCGATCATTGAACGCCTGTGTCTTTTCGCAGCTTGTGCAGGAGCATCTTTCACTAATTCCAGGAATGATTCTATCTCTACATCATGACCGGCTTTGGCTGAATATTCATCCATTATCTCTTTTGCTTGGACATATTGGTTACTGACAAGAAACTCAGCCGCATGTTGCAAAGCACGAAGCCTTTCTCGTTCCGCAACCTCTTGAGCAAAAATTCTCTCCTTATCGTTCATGTCTTTTTTAGCAATTAATTTCGACATTTCGATATAGGATTGATAATCCTGAACTTTGTCTTTCGTTTGGACAGCTTCCATGCCTTCGTTATAATGATCTTCCACACTCTTAAGATCAAAGTGGCAGGATCCAATCAGATGATTGACTTCCTTATTCTCACTGTCCAATTCCTTTGCTTTGTTGAGGACTTTTAAAGCACTCCGCAAACATTTGTTTTCCAGATGGTTCTTGCTCTCTTGAAGCAAAGATGCAACATCCGCCATATTTCCTCCCTCTTGAAAACATCAAGAATGAATTCTCTATGATTAGAGATTCAGTGTTCTTTTTCTATCCGAAATTAAAAATAGCTTCAAATCGCTGCAAAGATATGCAAGCAGGTACGTTGAGCACAGCAACATCTAATAATAATTGAAAGCTACCTTTTATCTATTGTCAGCGCAAGTTCTTAGTGAAAATCAATGATATTTATTTTTGATCTTCCAACTTCTGAGAGTGTCAACTGATTTCCTGATTAAATTTCATGCAATTCAGCTATTCTAAGAGCATTTTCTCCAGTATGAATAGAGGAAGCCATCTCCCCCTAAGATTTTATTTGATCAGGATTTCAAATTATATAATAACAATATTATGGTTCTATTAATTTGTTGATTCAGTTTTGAACTGCCAGGGTGGTCCTTTGCTTAGATGACCATGATTATCCCTGACATCCACCATCCAATAATAAGTCGTACCTTCCTGCAATGTATCGGGTTCATAAGTTTCATTTAGAATATCGCCTGGAATGAGGGGAGGGAATGAATTGTTACCAAACTGGCTCCTGCTTCCAAAATAGATGTTATAGATTAATGTATCTCCATCTTGATCTGTACTCTGCCAGGAGAGAGTCGGCTTGACGGATACATTCTCAGACTGATCAGCCGGGTATGGATCAGCAGGCTCAGTTGGTGCGTGAAAATTGTTCTCATTTGCAGGATTATCAGGATCCATTGGATTAAGATGCCTGGCATCTTCTGAGGGAAGATCTTCACATGCGAAAATCAGTGTCAGTAAAGAAATAACGATTGTTAGAGATAAAGCTTTCATTTGTCGATTTCTCCGAAAGCGTTAAAATTCAATCCTAATGAAATTCCAATACTTTTATTATTATTAATGTTACTAATCGAGAATGTTACTCTATCCCCGTTACCAACAGATGCAGAATCCGGTTGGTCCTTTCTTTTTTGCCTGCTGAAAATTACAGCATCGATAATATTCCAAAGATATATCGCTCCAACAGTAATTCCAGTATAAGTAATTGCATTTCTTGCAGATTCTGCGCTATCGTGCGCTGATAACCTGATTTTATATAATGCTTGAATTTCAACAGGATCTATCGCGCGGTCGTAATCTCGCATAGATGTTTTGTATGCGTTGACTTTACCATTGTAATTTGAAACACTTATGAGCAGGTATGAAATCGCCATCGATTCACCGATAACATAAACCATTCCGGTTTTTTTTCTTCCTACCGCGATTTGTCCCAAGCCGGGCCACATAAATGATTTTGGGAGTGGGTAGCGAGCTGTTTCTAATTCGCCCCCTCCAGCTTTCCATGCAGCATTATCAAGCCCTGAAATAAGGAGGGCTGCCTGCTTAATACCAACGGAAAAAACTTCATCTATGGTGCAAGCACTTTCAAAGGTCTTGGTTAACTCGATCACACCTGTTTCAACATCGATAAGATGGAGAATTATAGTATGTGTTTGTTTAACTCTTCCGACAGATCCGGTAATAACTTTATCCGTTTCCAGGATTCGTCCGGCTTCAATTGCGCATTGATCCGATGTGCACTCATCCAGTTTTATCCCCTTTTCTTCGAGGATTGCCTGCATTGCGCTTCGTTCGGCTACATAAAACATCCCTGTTTTGAGAAGTTCCACTCGCAACTGGTGTGACATAGTTCTTTGATATATTTTTGGAAGTCCGCCGGTTATTTCGAGATCAAAAAGAGCAATGTTTAGCAGTTCCATCGGCTGAGCATTTGCTGTGTAGCCTGAAAAGACACCTAAAAACACGCCAATCACCAAAATGTACTGCTGGATAAGATTTGAAACTATTCGTTTCATGTTTCCTTTTATTGTAATCTGTATTGGATTAATCCATTTTCAGCAAAAATATAAACTTCTGTAGTTGTTAGTCTTTTATTCTCCAGTTCGATCAAAGCTCCTATTCACTGGTATCGTATAATTCGATGTCATCAATATAACAGAATGAGTTTCACCTACACGACCAACGGAGCCCGCTACGATACGATCCACTCCAAGAAGCCTTCCCATCTGTACTGCACACTCATCAGACGTACATCCAGACAATTGGAAACCCTGTTCTACAAGTATGTCTTCCATTGCGTTCCTCTCTATAACGAGGAACCTGCCGGTATTCAGGAGTTCAAGGCGAAGCCTGTCTGAAAGGGTTTTTTGATAAACCCCTGGAATACCACCTCCAATTTCAAGGTCCATGATTGCTGCTTGGAATTTCTCCGTTGTCTTGGAATCGTTCTGGGCAACTACTCTGTAAGGAGCAAACAACAGGTAAAAAATAGAAATCACAAAAAAACAAAAACCCTGATTAATAAATATCTTTTTCATCGTTCCCTCTCATGGTGAACGCTTCATGATGTTTCTCGCTTCTGGAGATTCGCTATTCCCCTTGTGTATCTGTGGAGCGGATTGAGTAGCAGGGAAAGAAAATTATATTACTATCAAAATGTAAAAGTACAAAGATTAGTACAAACTTTCAACCGAACATACATCTTCATAAAAAAAAGTGATTCAATACGAGGTAACTCGAAAAATTTATTCAGATGACAAAATAATGGGTGGGGAAGGCGTCCCTGCCAATAGCTTTTGATGATAGAAAAGAAGGGTAAAGGATACCCGCACTTTTGCATCAATCGGTTTGATCTATGCTGCTATTAACTGATATCGTACAACTTGATATCAGCTAATAGCAGGGAAATCTCATTTAAATTCCAATTTATACCTCAATCATCAACCTAATTATGGGTTGCAGATTAAAAGCATCAGGCAGTCAACTTATTCATCCAAATCTATAATCTTTATATCATCCACATAGGCAGCAGGAAGACGGTTACTATTCCACAAGAAGAATTGAAGCATGGATGTTGTGGTTCCCAAAGGAAAGCCATTGAATCCTCGATCCTCAGCCACCATCTCTCCATTCACATAAAGATCAAATTCGGCATTGCCAATATCAAATTCAATAGCGACCTCTACCCACTCGTTAGTGTTGTAAGTAGTCGCGTTTTGCCAGCCTTCATCATCGGCATATACTACGCTTCCGTTTGAAGTGAATTGGATTAAAAACATTGTTCCGCCGTCATCCATCCAACTTGATTGGGAGAAATCACCTCTTTGTCCCATTAATACTTTATATTCAAATCTTCCAAATGAAATTGCATCATGTCGGCAATTTATATAACCATCGTCAGCGTCAGTCGGGTCATTAAAGTATAGGCTGTGTTCACCTGTCGCTGCCTCATCATCGCTTACTTCAATTGTGATACCGTTGGTGTAATTATCTTCCCACACCCCCCATTCCGGCAGCTCGCCTACGTTATCATCTTCAAAACTGGTCTCAAAAATGACGCCTTCAACAACTTCTTCAGTTGTGAATGTCCACAAGTGACCTTCGGTTTCGTTATCGTGATCATCAATGGCGATAATTTTCCAATAATAGGTCATCCCCGGTTCCATCTGCGGGCGAAAGACGTTCCCTCCGGCATTGGTATGGACGAAGGGCGGGTTTGTATCCGTACCAAAATAAATATCAGAGTCAATTGGATCATTTTCAGGATCACTATTTTGCCAACTTAAAACTTCGTCAACTGGGATATTTTCCGCTCCATCTGCGGGATTAGGATTGGAGGGTTCATCTGGCGGTTGGTTGCCTCCACTGCTGCTGGTAACAAAAGTCCAGACCTGTCCTTCAGTTACATTATCATGATTATCCCCGGCAACAATTTTCCAGTAATACCTGGTGTCGGGATCTATTGTAACACCATTATCCGAGGGGTAGATCTGAGTATTTTGAAGACCTTGAGCTATTCTCGGTTGCTGCTGCTGATCAGTTCCGAAGAAAACAGTATAGGTAAGCCGGTCTTCTTCAGGGTCGCTGCACTCCCATGAGATAACAAGGTCAATAGGATTAATATCCTGAGCATTATTCGCCGGGGATGGATTGCCCGGCTCTTCCGGAGGCTGGTTGGCTTCCCCGACTGTTACAAATGACCACACCGGTCCCGGAGTAGTACCATCTGAAGTTTGAATTTGCTTCGCACCGGTCTTGATACCACCGGGATAAACCTGCATGATACTACCCTGATCATCTTTTGCGATAACCCGCCAGTAGATGCGTGTCGCTGCAGGTAATTCGTTTTCTTGCGTTACCTGGAAGGAAGCACTCGTTTGATCCTGGCTAACCATATTTACCGGTGGATCATTCGGACCGAGGAAGATGGTAAATGTCATTGGATCACCTTCCTGATCATGAGCGTTCCAGAGTAAGTTGGGAGTTCTTGAAACATTTTGAGCGCCATCTGACGGTTCAGGACCAGAAGGTGGATCTGGAGGCTGATTTCCCTCCTCAGCCGTTGTAAATGACCATATTGAACCCTCGGTTGAGCGATCATTCTCATCCCTGGCAATAATCTGCCAGTAATAAGTGGTATTAAAATTTAGCTGACCTGTCTCGTAAGATGTTTCAGATTGATCAGACACAACTTCACCAGGATTTTCTTCAGTGCCAAAAGAAATACTGTATGTCATTTGCAGTTCATCAGGATGCGTGCAGGTCCAGGAAAGGGTCAGTGCCGTTGGTGTGTTCTCAGCATTGTCTTCCGGGTATGGGTTGCCAGACGCAGCAGGCGGTTGTTGTCCGGCTTCAGCAGTGGTGAAACTCCAGACGTCTCCTACAGTAGCGCCATCGTGATTATCCTTTGCCAAAATTTTCCAGTAATAGGTCGTACTTGTTTCAAGACCTTCCGGAGTATATGATTTGGTTAATCGCCCTATACTTACCAGCTCAGGATTATCCGCTTCTTCCCCGAAATAGACATTGTAGGAGAGAGTATCGTTTGTATCCTGATCATAACACTGCCATGAGAGCGATGTTGTGGTTGCAATATCCACAGATGTATCAGCAGGGTTTGGGTAAAATGGTGCTTCCGGAGGATGGTTTTCCGTTCCGGTTGTATCGTCGGGATCTTCATAATCCGGATTACCAGGATCATCGGGGTTATCATGTGTACTGTCAACCACGCCTGGATCAGTACCGGTGACAGGATCAAGTGTTTGACAGGATAACACAAAAATTAACAGGAAGGCAAATAAAACTGCCGGAATAAGATTAAGTTTTTTCATCGTACTTTCCTCCCGGTTGAGCCGAACGTTATACCTAATGAAATTCCAACCGAAGGTCGTCCCCGTGAATCACCAAGCATGGCAAGCTTGATGTCTTTAATCCCACTGTCGCCATGATCTGCTGCATCCTCTTTCTCGCCCTCGAAAATAATAGCGTCAAGAATATTCAAGAGATAAATTCCCCCGGCTATCCCTCCGGCGATGAAAATCATCGATTCTGTCGATTCAGCGTCTTCGTGAGAAGAGGTTATCAGTTCATTTGCAGCAATTTGCTCTTCAGATGCTACCCGTTTCGCATCAAATAATGCGGCAAAATCATCACCTGTCCCAGCGTTGTCATAATTAGATTTTGCAAGTTCATATGCTGCTGATTTAGCGTCATAATCTAACAGGGCATCATCGTAATCGCTGACAGCCCCATTGAAATTCAAGATCGAAAACACCAGGAAACCAACGGCTCCTGTTTCTCCTACAACATATAGCAAACCTGGAGTTTTTCTGCCAATACCGATCTGTCCCAATCCGGGCCAGAGCAAAGATTTGGGTAATGCGCTTGGAGCGCTTGCAACTACCTGGATCAGCTCCAAATCATAATCCACCATGAACGTCTCTTCAGCTTTTATCTCAATGTCTTTATCTACACTGCCGGCATATTTTTTCCGGTTGATATTTACGATATGCCATCCAACGTCAACCAGCTTATCAAGCAATGGCGCCGTGCCAAGTTTTTCGCCGTCAAAGGTGACAACTGTACCTTTTGGCAGACGGGCAAAACTAAGTGTCCCCTGTTGCTTATTGAGGATACCTTTAATAGTGACTTTCTGCTCCGGTTTGAGCAGGATTGTTTGCTTGAAAGTAGTAAATCCCGGTTTCGTAATTTCGATCGAGTATGTTCCGGGGGTTAGTTTCTGAAGTGTAGCAGGGAATGATGTGTCTCGCTTCTTTCCATTAATAATAAGAGAAACCGTTTCAATATTTGAAGTGACATAAATTTCACCGGCTTTTTCAAGTGTGACTTCCACACGATTGATCTGACCGGGAAGAATGTTCACAATTGTTGAAGCGACCAGATCACCTAATTCCAACCGCAAAAAATGCTCACCTTTAGCTATCTTTTCAATGGCAAATGGTGTTGTCCCCTTGATCTTCTCTTCGTCCAAAAAAACCGTAGCGCCGAATGGTGAGGATTTTACCAGCAGGTCGCCTTCACCGGAAACGGAAGTTTTTGTTTTGCTGCCTTCCAGTCCAGCCAATAGACGCGCTGTTTCTCCGATACGTGTAGAAAGAACCTCATCAATCGGGCAGGAACAATCAACACCTTTAGAGTTTACTATGGCACCGGTCTCAACATTTATATGACGCAGGATAATAGAATGTGTGTTTCCCACTTTCCCGATAGACCCGGCAATAATGCCCTCTACTCCAAGTAAACGACCTACTTCCACTGCGCATTCATCGGATGTACATCCCGACATCTGCAATCCCTGCTCAGAGAGAATCTCTTCCATAGCATTACGTTCTATCACAATGAAACGCCCAGTATTTAATAATTCGAGTCGCAAACGGTCAGACAGGGTTTTCTGGTAAATCTCAGGGATTCCGCCTGAAATCTCCAGATCAAGAACAGCTACATTGATTTTCTTTTGAACTTTTTCCTCCTGGGCGTTGACTGCTCCACAAGAAATAAGTATAACAATAATTAAAAAAGGGATAACACTATAAACCGAACGAAAACAACTCATCGCTTCTCCTTAAAAACTTCCACTCAAAAATTCGGATTAGTAGGAAGGATTTTACGCCAGTTAACTGTAAGTAATTAGACAAAGAAGATCATGACACTGTCAGTTCCTATTTGCCGCAAATCTTGTATTTGTCAAAAATTACTATAGTATTTTACAATCATCCTGTAAGTTTCTTTACTTCCGGATATTTTCATACAAAGCAGCAGAAGTACTCAAGAGACAATCTTGTTAATCTTGTCTGTCCCCGCGAGGTTTGATGCTGGCTCGGAAGTTTGCGAAAGTAAGAACAATATCAGCCGCTTTCAACTCAAATTGAGGTGCGCCTCCTGAAGTCAACTCACTGATTGGAGAATTATTAAGGAATGATCCGAACTAAATTTTTCTGATTCTGTTTATTACTATCATAAAAACCCCGGCACTAAACCCTCCAATGTGTGCCCAGAAAGCAATACCCCCTGCTTGCCCAGATGCCAGGCTCCCAACTCCGCTGAATAACTGAATTGCAAACCAGATTCCAATGAATACCCATGCTGATATCAGGAAGGTCTTAATAAAGATGAAAAAGAACCAGAAAAGCATTACGATCCTGGCTTTTGGGTACATTAATACGTAGGCAGCCATCACCCCGGCAACTGCTCCGCTTGCTCCGATTGCAGGGATAGTTGAAGCAGGGTGCATGAACAGATGTGTTATTCCTGCTGCAAGCCCGGCTGATATATAGAATATAAGGAATGTGAGATGACCGAGTCGATCTTCAACATTATCTCCAAACAGCCATAGTATCCACATGTTTCCAATTGCGTGCGCCCATCCAGCATGGACGAACATGCAGGTAAACAACGTGGTGAAACTATGTAAAAGTGACCCGGTTGGGAATTCCTCGGCTAATCCGGTAGCTCGTGCCGGGATAAAGCCGAAATCCATAAAAAAAGCTGAAAGTTGTTTGCTCGGCAAGGTGATTTCTGCAATAAATATTACTGCGTTAGCAGCTATAATTATGAGCGTAACGATCGGGAAGGTTTTTGAAGGATTAATGTCGCGTATTGGGATAATCATAACTTGTCTCGGATTATCTTATTTGTGTGTCAGCAAAATAGTGCTTTTTGTGCATTATTCCAACCGTATATCATTACTGTAAATATAATTCAATTCAAGAGCAAGAATGACAGAAGAAGGGAGGGGATTCTGCTGTTGCATCCAACATCGAACTACGTTGGAACTACATCGATAACCTGATTATTTCCTGGGTTGTCTCCCCAAAAGTGGATTTGAGATAAAAGTTGCATGAATCAAAATCTCGTTTCTTGCATCATACCATTGTGAGCGCACGAGAATTGAAATAAGTCAAGGTTTTATTAGCCGTCATAAGGGCGCTCTTCTGTAAGGATGATCATTCGATTGAGTAGATTTTATAAGTCTGTTAGCATAACTTGGCTGAATGAAAGATATAAACCGAAGTAATTTAGACTCTAAGAAAATTGATGATCAGAAGAAACGAGCCGCTGAAAAAAAGCTGATCGCAAAAGCAGTTGAGGGTGACACAAAAGCAGGCACCGAGATTGTCCTACAGCATCAAGGCAATGTATATAACCTCGCTTTGAGAATGACAGGCAATGAACATGAAGCGGAGAGTGTTCTTCAGGAAACGTTTCTAAAGGTATTCGAGAAACTACCGGAATTCCGAGGGGAAAGTAGCCTTGGCACCTGGATCCATCGTATCGCAACGAATATTGTCTTGATGCAACTCAGAAAACGGAAGGGAAAATATTTCGTTCCGATTGAAGATGAGAACCGGGCTGATGAGGATAATGGAGGCGATATAGCTTATGTCGCAAGATCGTTTGATCGCGATCCACTGGAGTTGACTTTAAACGAAGAATTGAAAAAGAGTCTGGAAAAAGCAATCATTGAATTACCACCAAACTTACGTACAGCGTTTGTTTTAAAGGATATGGAAGATCATTCAATGGCTGAAATTGCTGAACAGACCGGCAAATCAATATCTGCAATCAAGGCTGATTTACACAGGGCACGTGTGAAATTGAGAAAAAAACTGGCTGAGTTTATTGATAAGGGGGCATCAAATGGATAAAAAAAGCCCATGCAAAGCTACTTTAGAACAACTCTGTGATGTGCTCGAATATGAATTAGGTCACGAAGCAGGAAGTAAGGCTTGCAAAGAAATTCTTGAGCATGTCAAGAATTGTCCGGAATGTTGTGCCGAAGTGGATACCTTGCGGAAGACAGTACGAATTTTTAAGCAAATCCCGGAGCGTGAGGTGCCCCAGGATGTTCAATGGCGACTTTTAACTGAATTGAATTTGAACCTCCCTGCATCCGGGAAAATTGATAATAAGGTAGAAGTTTGATGTTGAGGAAACGGAAACTACTCATTCTTCTCGCAGTTCTCGGCGGTATTGCGGGATGGTTGTTCTGGCGATATGTTGGCTGTTTGAACGGATCATGCATGATTTGGTCAAATCCATGGATCGCAACCGCTTATGGTATATTAATTGGATACCTGGTAGGAGGGCTTTTCCCTCGAAAAGACTCCGAAAGAGATGAAACCGATACTGATGCCACAATTAAAGAGATGTGATTTTTTATAATCAGATTATATCTTGATTTTTAATTTATTTATTGAAAGAATTTAACATGATTAAGCAAAGCATTTACATATTATCGCTTATTGCACTTGTCATTACAACTCTTATTGTTAGTGCAGGATGCAGCGAGAAGCAAAAAGTTGACGAGGTGGAAACAACAACACCTGCAAACAATCAGGAAAATTCAGTAATTGCTGTTGTCAGTCCCGAAGAAGCAGGTCTTCTTCCGGAAGAAAAAGCACAGCCAGCTCCTGAATGGGTTATGCCTGATCTCCAGGAAAAAGAGATTTTCTCATCAGAATTTCTTGGGAAAGTAGTAATACTTGATTTCTGGGATACCTGGTGTCCGCCCTGCCGTAAGGAAATTCCTGGATTTGTGGAATTGCAGGATAAATACAGTGATAAAGGTCTAGTTGTCATAGGTGCAGCGTTTGGACGCGAAGGTGGTGATAAAGTGAGAGCATTCGCTAAAAAATACAAGATCAACTATCCCACCACGTTTGCAACACCAAAAGTTATGCAGATGTTTGGTGGAATACAGAGCATTCCAACGACCTTCATCATTGACAGAAAAGGGCTTGTCAGGGGGATGCATGTTGGATACGTGAAAAAAGAAGTATTTGAGAAAGAAATCTTGGCGCTTTTATAGAAAGTGAATTATTAATATTCGGTTGTGCATCATAAGAAAATCCATCTCGATAAGATGGATTTTCTTATGTTCTATAGATTGCGAACGAATCGAAGAAATTATGTAAATTTTCTGTCGTCCCTGCGGGACTTGATAGCTGGTGCATTTATACTCCCAGGGCTTACGCCACTAGGCTACATGCTTCCGACCCTTCGGGTCTTTTGTGATGGGTATTGTCTAATCTATTCTTTGTAGATTTGTCTTATTTGTTCTCTGTAGAAGTTGCATTAATCTCGATTTTATCGTCCTATCATCCAAGTTGACACTTTTTGTATCAACCTACATTTGGATGGGATACCAAATTTCCGGTTTCAGATTTTTTATTAACCATCAGATTGCCATTGCAAATCCCAATCGGTGTACCTGTCCGATAGCGCCCATAGACTGGAAGGCATAATCAAAATTCATTCTTTGCCAGTTTATTCCCAGTCCACCGGAAATGCCAGCGAAACTGTCACTTGCGCCTTCAACCCTGTAATCGATACCAAAAGAAGTATAACCAACGCGTAACTTTAAGATGGGTGAAACAGTAAATTCACCGGACGCGGTTAAATATACATCCTCATTCTGTTCAAGATGAGATGCAGCGCTAAGTCTTAATGGTAGATGCTCCAATTTCTTTGAACCGCCGGCACGAATCGTCATTGGAATATCTTCGGATACTTCGTTATAAGCGCTTATTTGTGTACCGATATTGGATACTGTTGCTGCCAGGTCGATATCGCTTATTCCCGTCTCAAAGTATAGTCCGGCGTCAAATGCAACAGCGCTGGATTTGTAGGATTCGATTTTTCCACTGACGAATTTCCCTGCAGCACCCGCGGATAATCCTTTCACAATGGTTTTACCATATCCTGCGATCAACATAATTTCGTTTGCTGTAAACGTACCGTTCCGGGCAGCGTCCAGCGAAGCATATTCATCGAAACTGCCATAATTAAAATGGGAAATCGCGACACTGCCATAACCCTGCAATAGAGGACGACCATAGGCAGCCATTCCCGATGACAGATCAATTGGATGATCCCCGTACGCAATGGATGTTTTTTGAGTGCTGTTTGATGCGAGCCCGGCAGGATTGTTAAAGATCGCATCCAATCCTCCATACCAGCTCAGTGCTACCGGGTGTCCGCCCAGCGCTGAACCGCGGGGTGTAGGGTCAATACGCATCAGGTCAAAAACACCTGATCCAAAGGCTGAACCGGTAATAATATTTGCAATTAAAAACACACAGAGAGCTGCGACTGCTCCTGGTCTAAGTTTCTTCAGAGTCTTCATATTCATGCCATTCTCCCGATGTTGAGTCCTCGTTCCAGTCGGGTGTTTGCCACCCATAAACATCTCCAGGGTTTTCGTGGTCATCGCCGCTGTGCAGATATCGTTTTCGACGATAAATTGTAATACCGCCTACTACCATTACCAGCATCGAAGCGCTTCCCCAAAGAGCCAAATCGAGATCAAACCATTCTATAAGCATCCACCATTTATAACGTTTACGTAAACTTGTATGCCAGGCAATTTCTACCATATAAAAAGACTGCCCGGTTATTTCCTGAAATATTTTGTCTGGATTTTCATCGTTCTGATAACTTTTTACCAGGAGGGCAATACTCTCCCAGCCGTATCGATCCACTAAAAAATCTACCATATCAATTGCTTGAAGATATGCAACACGTGCCTGTTCCGGCCCGAATTTCAAAACATCGTCAATTTCATCCAGTGTAACTGTTTTCCGCAGAACAACGGCACGAGCAAGCGGAACCCGGTTCCTATAGAGTGTTTCACCGCTAAGATAGACAGCGAGTCCCTCAGATAGCCAGCGGGGAAGATGCGATTTACCGTCCAGCTCTGTTAACAGGTGTACCCCTTCATGCAATGCTGTAGTTTTAAACTGTCCTTTATTCTTCAATAGTCGCGGAGACTTAAGCACTACGACTCTCTGACGAGGGAAAACCGCTCCGCCAGTCCACTCGGGCAATCCTCTGGTCAAATATTTGAATCGTGCTTCATTGGGTGCGATAAACACTCGTACACCATCGGGAACTCTAACCTGTAGTTTATCTGCGAAATCTTCAAGAAAACTCCTGTACCATTCACCTAAGGCTTCCGATGCATCATTGTCAGCCGCCTCATAGTAAATCAGGAAAGGTCCGTCCTGAGCTTCCAGCCATTCTCCCGGAGGCAGCTTTTCATAGGCAAATAAACTAAAAGCAGTAAAATAAAATAAAATAATAATAGATAGAAAAATTCGCATAATTTTCAGTATTTGTATAGATATAGGGGACTATTCTTTATTCATATATATTGTATCGCAAAGATTCCCATTATGCCACCGTTACAGGGTCAATATCAACTATCCAGGAAACTTTTGGTGGAATTTCAATTGCCTGACTTACTTTCCTGATCGCAGTCCGGAGTTTTATCCCCGATGGATCGTCTCCACGCTTGGTACGTACTATAATTCTACTTCGAAACTTTCGTTTAACCCTCTTTATCATTGCAGGAGCAGGACCAATAATGATTATCGGTTTTCCAATATTGCGAAATGCTGAAGCTGCTATGTCTGCGTATTCTGTAACTTTTTCTTCATCCTCAGACGCCAGGGTGATTACCGCCATTCTTGCGAAAGGCGGATAATAAAATGAATTCCTGAATTCCAATTCACGTTGAAGAAAACCATCAATATCAGGTTCTGCAAGTGATTGAAACAACGCATGTTCCGGATCGAGAGTCTGAATGACTACCACTCCCGGATTTTTGCCTCTTCCGGCTCTGCCCGCCGCCTGAACCAGGAGACGAAATGTACGTTCGGAAGCGCGAAAATCAGGTTGGAAAAGAACAGGATCGGCATTTATTACTCCCACAAGAGTAACATGACCGAAATCATGTCCCTTGGCAACCATCTGCGTTCCGACCAGTAATTGTGTATCGCCTGAAGCGAATGATCTGAGGATTTCCTTGTAAACACCTGCTTTTTTCGTAGCATCGCTATCCATACGCATAGGAGACAATTGTGGAAAACGTCTCTGGATTTCCTCTTCGATTCTCTGGGTTCCGGCTCCCTTTGCTGAGAGTTTGGTTGAGTCACATGATTCACAGGTAGCAGGTACCGATCTGGAAAAACCACAAAGATGACACCTCAAACGCCCTGTTTCAGTTCCATAGTGGAGCGTCAATGAGATTGCGCAATCAGGACACATTATGCGTTCACCGCAATCTCGGCAGACGAGTACCGGCGAATAACCACGACGTGAAATCAATAACACTATCCCCTCATCCAGCTCCAGCCGCGATTCAATCTCGCGTGTCAACTCTGAACCTATATAAGGAGCAGCTCCGCTTTCACGTCTTCGATCAGCAATTTTTATCAGGGGCCAGCCTGCTCCAAATCGTTTGGATAAGGTGAGCCGCTTAATATCCCCGGTTTTGGTTAGACGGATGCTTTCAAGGCTTGGGGTTCCTGAACAAAGCAGAACTCGCGCGCCATTTTGTTTCGCCCGAACCATCGCTGTTTCCCTGGCGTTATATCTCGGAGGGGGATCTGACTGTTTGAATGATTCTTCGTGCTCTTCATCTACAACAATGAGTCCGAGATTTTCCATAGGGGCAAATACAGCCGAACGGGGTCCAATAATTACTTTGGCGCTGCCGTTTCTTACATGTCTCCAGGCAGCTAATCGTTCTGTCTGGCTTAAACCTGAATGCAACACAGCTACGTTTGAACTGATCTCTTTTTTGATTCGTGAAACTACCTGGGGTGTTAATGAGATTTCCGGTACTAAAAGGATAACTCCGCGTTCTTGCTCAATTTCATGTTTGATTATTTCAGTATAAACTCTTGTTTTTCCACTGCCGGGAGGACCGGTGAGTAGGAAAGAATGATATCCACCTGAAACTGAAGATTCGATAACAGAATTCACGGCGAGATCCTGCTCATCTGTCAGCTTATGGACTTCATCAGTTTCGCGGGGATCAAAACCATCAATTTTCAGCTTTTTTGGAACATGTTCAGTTGTAACATAACCTTCTTGAATCAATGGTTTCAGGATGTGGCGTTCAACCCGGGCAGTTTTTCTTAAAACTCCCCAATCCAATTCACCGCCAGCCCTGTATAAGTGTTCGAGTAACCTGATTCGAGCTTTTAATCTTGAAGGAATTACATCTATATCAGCATCCGGATTCAGCTTGATTATTTCAACCGTGTGTGATTTTCCTAAATTTATTCCGGCTTTTTCAGTGATTGAGACAAGTTCATGCGATTCTAATATTTTAAGATTTCCGGTTAATCCTTTTCGCCCATACAGGGAAGCGATTTTATTTATGGAGCCGTTCCTGATTCCGGCAACGATTCTTGCCAATTTCAGGAGTGCCTTTGATTTGAGGATTTCATGATTCCATTCGCCCTCAAATTCAGATCCAATCCATCTCACATTCAGTTTAGGCGCAGCAATCAAACCGGGAGGCAGGGCAGCTCTTAAAGCATCAATCCAGTCACAAATGTAGTACTCGGCGATCCAACGGGTTAATCGAAGAATATCAGGCGGGATTAGAGCAAAATCATCCAGAACGTCAGTAATATTCCTTATGACAAAGTTTTTATCTGTTTCCTTGGTAAATGGCGAATCGGTGTTCTGTTCAACGATAATGCCAATTGTATTAGTTTTACCGAGGGGAACGCTGACGCGCCTCCCGGTAAAGTCAGTTTTTCCGGGAAGCGCTCCCATCCCATAAGTGAGAACATTGCCGCCACCCTGAACGACGGCTACCCGGCAAAGCATCGGATTCGTCATTTTTTTCGGAATGTTACACGAATTGGCACGCCTTCAAAACCGAATTCCTCGCGTATGCAGCGTTCAAGAAAACGCTTATATGCCTCGGGCATCAGGTTGGCGTAGTTCATAAAAACTGCAAAACGTGGAGGATTAGTTGCGACCTGGCTGGTATATTTTATCTTCAACCATTTTCCTTTTACAGAAGGTGGAGGTTTATACTCGATGATACGTTGAATGAACTGATTAAGATTTGCTGTGGAAATGCGATTGCCTCTCTGTTCATGGACTTTCATAGCTGTATCAAGGACATTACGCGCTCTTTGTCCGGTCAGAGCTGAAATAAACACTACGGGAACAAAGGACAGGTCAGGCAGTTGAAGACGTAACTCTTTTTCAAACTCAATTAAAGTGCGACTATCCTTTTCGATGAGATCCCATTTGTTTATTACTGCTATAAGCCCTTTTCCCTTGTTTCTTACATCATCTAATAAACGCCGGTCGTACTGAGTGAGACCATCAGCCGCGTCAATCAACACTGCAGCAACATCGCTCCTGTTGATTGCACGGATTGTACGCAAAGCAGTATAGTATTCGAGCGATTCTTTGTATAATTCACGTGATCGTTTTAACCCGGCGGTATCGATAAGACGAATAGATTTTCCCTGGTAGCGCATTAAATGATCGACAGCATCCCTAGTAGTGCCGGGCTTTTCGGAAACGATTTGACGCTCCGAACCAATCAGTCGGTTGAGAAGAGATGATTTTCCAACGTTCGGGCGTCCAATCAGCGCCAGCCGAACCTCGTCTGCATCAGTTTCAGGATCAAGTGATTCCGGAAGGTCTTCCACTACGAAATCGAGGAGGTCGCCAGTATTCATTCCGCTTATGCCGCTGACCGGAACCGGCTCGCCAAGACCAAGATTATAAAAGTCGAGTGCGGCTGTTTCATGTTGCGGGGTATCAATCTTGGTGACCGCAAGAACAGTGGAGAGACCGGACCGCTGTGCAAGGCGGGCTACCTGCATATCACCCTCCAAAGAACCGACCTGTCCATCAACGACAACGATTAATTTATCCGCTTCAAGGATAGCGACTTCAGCCGCTTTGGATACCAGTTTCTCGATATCTTTAGCTGCTCGACCTACCAGCCCGCCGGTATCTACCAGTGTGAATTTATATCCGTTCCATTCCATGTCCTGGCTGATACGGTCACGTGTCACACCGGACTGGTCATCCTCGATAGCTACCCGTCTTTTTATCAACCGGTTAAATAATGTGGATTTCCCGACGTTCGGACGACCGACAATTGCTACTATTGGTTTGCTCATATTAGTTTTTCTTAGTTGTAAAATGAAATTGAAAGAATGAAAATATCATTATATACTTTTCATCAGAGATTTACAATAATGCATAGTTCAAAGCAATCTAAAAAACGTGATTGACCCATCCCTGAATAATTTAATCCTTCCCCGAAGGGGATAGATTTCAATAGCCATGGGTGACACAACCCATGGTGACAATGATACTGCTTATAGACCCTGAAAGGGTCTGACAATAGGAACGTGAAAAGATAATGTGAAAGCCTTGTTCATAGTAAGTGCAGCACAATATCAGTATAGATTGTTGTCCAACCCCATTCAGGGTTGGTTATTTTTTAATCTCAGTCCCACAGGTTTAAACCTGTGGCTATTCATATTATTCCCTTCCAGGGAATTGAATCAAAATTTACAGCTACAAAGATACAACAAAATTACAACTTGTCCTTGAAATATCAGGATATAACAGAGGCTTGTAAATTAATCGTTACCTGATTATCTTATAATATATGAAAGTCAGGGAAGTTATCAAAATTCTGGAAAAAGATGGTTGGTATATTGTAAGGACTAAAGGTAGTCATCGTCAATATAAGCATCATATTAAGTATGGTTTAGTCACAATTGCCGGAAATCCTGGCGATGACCTTGCTCTTGGTACCCTGAATAGCATCTTTAAACAAGCAGGTATGAAATGAAGTTCTTAGTAATTTACGAGGAAACAGACACAGGATTTTCAGCATTCTCACCTGACCTCCCCGGATGTATTGCTACAGGCTCTTCCAGAGAAGAGGTTGAGCAAAATATGAAAACCGCACTGTCCATGCATATTAAAGGTTTCCAAGATGAGGGTATGGAATTGCCCCAACCCAACAGTATCTCAACTTATCTTGAAGTCGCTTCCTGAGTTGGAAAAGCTATTCTTTCTCCTTCAAAATTGTTTTACATAGGTACCACCATCCATCTCTTTGTGCCTGGAAGACTATCCCTGTTGAATATTTACGTGGATATGTCCAGATATAACTGCCGTCTCCAGAATAATCCAGAACTCTATCCCAAACAGCCTCATTAATTTCATCGCTATATGACCATCCGACTTTCCCGTCTTTTTCAACAAAAAAGAACGGTTTATCGTTGATCAATGTATATCCATGAATTGAGTCATACCCGAGAAGGTCGCATAAATCAACTCCATTTTTGACAGTATGCCATCCTGCTTTTCTTGTTTCAGTTTTTGACTTTTTGTAAGTAATCACCCATACTGTTTTTTGGAATATCCCTCCCCAGAATCTAGTATAGCCTGGGAGATATGGTGCATATAGCATTTTGAAGCTATAAACCAAAGCTCCATTGCGATGCAATTCATGCAATAGTTCTTCAGTCTTCCCGGCAGATTCAATCTTAGAGGTGTCTTGATTACTTTCAATGATATGTAGAGACCATATCGCACCATCCGTTCCCTCATACTCCCAACCATTTATGCTACCTTCACTAGACGAAGCCCCGAATAGCCTGCCTATTTCATCTTGATCTTTTCTTTCATATGGCCATCTTGGACCAAGCAATTCTACTGTGACGTGTGGATGTATTTTGTCCAATGAATCTGATTTTAATTCAAATATTTCAGTAATTTTTTGATCTGCTGGATCTGGACCATCAAGTGATCCACGATCTTTAAATAGTGGGTATTCATAGATTTCAAGTTGATATTCGCCATGTGTATTATCTTGGTTTTCCTCTGTCACTGGAGTCGTTACGTTCTGCTGAATATCTGGCTGGAAGTTTGATGTATCTGGATTTGAAGGCTCTTTTAATTCTTTTAATATTTTGTTTTGATTTGTTTTAAAACCTGTGAGAAAGAGAATATTTAAGAGTAAAATTAGGGTGATAAAAACCCGATTCATCGCTATATCCTCCATTTATAATTAGATATTCAGCATTTAACCAGAGAAATTGTTTTACAATGGAAAGATCAGATTAGTCGGGCGGCGGACGAGGATTGAACTCGCAACCCCCAGCTTGGGAAGCTGGTGCGCTACCATTGCGCCACCGCCGCATAATTGTACTTTTGACAATAATAGGTTCACCTTCATCGAAAGCGACCTACTAACATACTCTGGTTTCTATTCTAACAAATCTGTCCAGATTTTGCAATTACTTGATTCTGGTTTGACTCGCTATGGAATGTAAAATACTCTCTCAATAATCTTACTGTTAATAAAATAAACTGGTAAACCCGGAAAATTTCACTATCTTGTTAGTTTGAACATATTCAGTAAAACTTTCAGGAATATCATGACAGCCAATTTAGAAGCGATATTAGAAGCCATTCAAAATGTATTAGACGAGGACGATCTGGATCTGATAATTCAAAAAATCCTCTTATCAGCACAGAAATTGCTTAATGCTGAAGCAGCATCTCTATTCATGCTGAACCGGAAAAAGAAACGGATTGAGATGGTTGCAGCTACAAATATTCCTCTTCGTGTTGTACGTAAGATATATTTTCCATCAGGAACTGGAGTTACCGGATGGGTTGCTGAACATGCTGAATCCGCAAATGTAGAAGATATCACAAAAGATTACCGCTTTCAATCAAGTGTATCAAATACAACTGGTTTCAAAACAAAAGGATACCTTTGTGTTCCGCTTATTGTTAATGAAAATGTAATTGGTACCCTCCAGGTATTGAATAAAACCAAGGGAGAACGGTTTGACAAAAATAACCAGGAACTGCTTGAAGGTTTTGCCGTTGTAGCAGCGCTGGCAATCAAAAAAAGCCAGATGCATCAAGTAACTCTTGAGAAGCGAAGAATGCAGATGGAATTGAGTGTGGCTAAAACTTTTCAGAAAAGACTTTTGCCGGAGGATTTTTATCCTCCCAATGGAATCAAAATAGCCGGCTTAAACCGTCCGGCGAGAAGTATGGGCGGTGATATTTACGATGCTTTTGATCTAAAGGATGGTTATTGTGTTCTGTTGGGTGACGTCAGTGGATCAGGTCCAGGCGCTGCATTATGGATGGCTACATTATCGAGTCTTTTGCATTTTATCGCTGACCAGGGAAAAGATCCGCTGGATGATATTGAAATTATTGATCGTCATCTTAGTCAGCAAATGCCTCCAGCAACATTTATAACCATGTTTATCGGAACGATTCATAATAAGACATTGAGATACACAAGCGCAGGACATAATCCAATGCCGTTGTTACGGAAAGATGGCAAGCTTGAAAGGTTACCTGCAAGTGGGCTGCCTTTGGGGCTTATGCCGGATGTACCTCGAAAGATTCATAGTATCCCAATAAATAATAACGATAAACTTATTCTTTATTCTGATGGAATCACAGAAGCGGAAAATCTGAAAGGAGAAATGTATGGAGAACAACGGCTGGAGAATATATTATTGAAGCGGCAGAAAATGAATCCAGAAAAGATTGTTCCGAGTATTTTCAGGTCAGTGAAAGGTTTCACAGCAGGTGTCAAACAAGCAGATGATATTACTATACTAATTATAGAATTCTAAATCCAATAGATCTAATAAATTACTATGCTCCAAACGAAGCTATGGCTCCCTCGACAGTCTCATGAGAATCAAATACCTGGACTAACTGTGTCAAGATCAAAAGAGAATTAATTTTCTTGCTTGCACGAGCCAGTTTCATCTCAGCCCCTGCATTTTTGGTCGATGTCAAACCACCAACAATAATTCCCAGTCCTGATGAGTTCATCCATTTGACTTTTCCCAGGTCGAGAACTACTTTTTTGTAATCTTTTAGGTTTTCCAACAGGGCATTATTAAATGTTTGTGAATCGGGACCACCCATTACTTTTCCGCTAAGTTCCAATACTAAAACACCTTCGTATTTGTTAACCTTAACTTTCATATTAATCACCTTATAGACGAATTACAGCGCAAGCTGCAAATTGTGAGAATTCAGTTGCATTCAATTCCCTAATGCTGGAAAATTATACTCTTTTATTCTGTGTGTCAACACTATTGGAAAATCAATAAATAATTATTGAAAAATTGCTCCCTCCGGTTTACCTTTCAGTTCCTTGATTAAGAGTAAAAATATCTTACTTTTCAACCGGACACGAGTTGTGTTTCCTTTTGCTCTAATCCACTGAATCTGTATAGGATAGATTGATTCTGAAAAGAGGTTAAGAAATTCTTTTTATACGGGAACTGAAAAACCATGAATAATGAGACATCAATAGCACAGGATGAGATATTGAGTCCTTCACTTCCACCACCAAATCCCGAGGAAGATTATAAGGGCTACAAAGGTCATGCACGTAAACTTCTCGAAGAGAAGGGTGCGCGAGTCTGGTGTGAGGTAGTATTAGAGACAACAAGCGGTGATTTCCCCGGCATTCTGCTGCCTCGCACAGAAACCTCGGATGACCGGCATCTTGTCATTAAGCTGACCTACAATGGATACAATGTAGGAATAGCGGTCGATACAATAACCTCAATAAAGATTCTCGGGTACCGAAAAGCCAATTACCAGATACCTGAAAAGGAATTCCCTTTTAACCCTGGAATGCCAGATGTAGTTCTCCTTGGAACAGGCGGAACAATCGCAAGCCGTCTCGATTACCGCACCGGTGCTGTAATACCGGCATTCAGTCCGGGCGAGCTTTATGGCGCTGTGCCTGAACTTGCCGATATATGTAATCTATCGACTCGCAAACTTTACGGCGAATTCAGCGAGAATATCGGACCGCCGCATTGGATGGGATTGGCAAAAGAGATTAAAAAGGAAATTGAAAATGGTGTTGCCGGGGTAGTTGTCGGACATGGCACGGATACCATGCATTATACAGCCGCAGCCTTGACATTCATGATCCAAAACCTGCCTGTACCTGTTGTAATAGTAGGCAGTCAGCGATCCAGTGACCGCCCATCCTCCGATGCAGCCTACAATCTTATCCGTGCTGTCAATACTGCTGCTACAGGTGATTTCGGCGAAGTGATGATCTGTATGTTCGGTCCCACCAGCGACTATTACGATCTGCTGCACAGGGGAACGCGTGTAAGAAAAATGCACTCAAGCTATCGAAGTGCTTTCCGGACAATATCGGATGTACCAATCGCGCGAGTTGATGATAAAGGTTTTCATCCTATAAAACATGATGATGCTTACCGTCACAGAGATCATAGTCAAATACCTGAATTGGATGCTGTGTTTGACGAAAGAGTATCAATTGTCTGGTATTATCCGAATATGCAACCGGATGTTATAAATTCCCTGATTGATAATGGTTACAAAGGGATAATAATTGCTGGAACAGGTCTTGGTCATGTGAATAAACCACTCTATCCAGCTATAAAGCGTGGGGTGGAGGCTGGTGTACAATTCTTCATGACAGTACAGACCTTATGGGGATATGTCCAGATGTTTGTATATGACACGGGCCGTGATATAATGGAGCTTGGCGTTACCCCTTTGGCAAACATGCTACCCGAGGTCGCATACGTAAAACTCGGATGGGTACTGGGGCATACGCATGAACCTGCAGAAGTGAAAAGGATGATGCTGAAAACAATTAACGGAGAAATCACTGAACGCGAGCCGATTGACGGATATCTGGTGATGCAGGGCGGGCTTCCGGAACTGGATGATTATTTCAAGAGGTTCCAGGTTTAAATAAATTTTGAATTTTGAATTTGGGATTTGGGATGAAAACGGGTAACTAATATTGACAGATGATTCTAAATTGAAACCTCAGCTTTATGCCGGGCTGTTTATGGTCACGCTCTCTACGCTGATGTATGAAATCCTGCTTACACGGATATTCAGTGTGACCATGTGGTATCATTTTGCATTTATGGCGATCTCAGTAGCTATGTTCGGTATGACAGTGGGTGCTCTTATCGTATATTTGCTGCCAAAATATTTTACTGACGAAAAAGTACATGATCATCTCGCATTAACTTCAATCCTCTTCTCCGTTTCCATTGTTTTCAGTTTTCTGACTCATCTCAATATACCATTTATTGGATTTGGATTGAATTCGGTTCCAGCACTGAAAACAGTAGGTGGAATTTATTCCATCGCGCTTTTTTATTCGGTTATTGCAATACCATTTGTTTTCAGTGGGATGAATGTCTGTCTTGCCCTTACAAAATTTCCGCGATATATCAGTAAATTGTATGCAGCCGACCTTGCCGGGGCTGCGATAGGATGCCTGATGTTGGGCATTGCCCTGAAGATTTCCGATGGTCCTACCGCTGTCATTTTAATCGGAGCATTAGCGGCAACGGGAGGTATTTTCTACTCTTACAATGCCGGGACGCGAAAAGCCAAACGCTTCGCTATTATTATCTTTATATCATTCAGCGCATTCACGGCAATTAACTCAGGTCTGGCGGCGAAACAGAAATCATTACTTAGGCTTATCTGGGTAAAAGGTGTTCTTGAAGTGCCACCCATCTATGAAAACTGGAATTCATTTTCACGGATAAACGTTAATGTAAATTCCCTGGCAAGATCCAAGCCGCTTGGATGGGGAATGAGCCCGACATGTCCGCCCAATCTCAGGGTCAGGGAACTTGATCTGATCATTGATGCTACCGCAGCGACTCCGATGACAAATTTTGAAGGCGACCTGGAATCATTAACACATTTGAAATACGATATTACAAATCTGGCGCACTATATACGAGAGGATTCCGATGTTTTGATAGTCGGATCAGGTGGGGGGCGGGATATCCTGTCTGCACTTGCTTTTAAGCAGAAATCAATGGTGGCGGTTGATATCAATGGCGAAATCACGAAGGCAGTAAATGGAGAATTTGGTGATTTCACGGGACATCTTGACCGTTATCCCCAGGTTGATTTTGTTGTCGATGAAGCACGCAGTTATCTATCACGGAGTGATAAAAAATATGATATCATCCAGGTCTCTTTAATTGATACGTGGGCAGCGACAGCTTCGGGCGCTTTTGTCCTAACCGAAAACACTTTATATACTATCGAAGCGTGGCAGATCTTTCTTGAACACCTTAATCCTGGTGGCGTCCTCTCATTTTCACGATGGTATTACGAGGAGCAGCCGGGTGAGATGTATCGTCTGGCAACATTGGCAAATACCGCGCTTACAATGAAGGGTGTGAAAGAGCCAAAGCAACATATCCTGATCGCCAGAAACTTTCCGGTCACATTAATAGAGACTGGAGTCGGTACAATGTTGATTAGTACTGATCCATTTACTGATGACGATGTCAAGAACTTCCATGAAGTTTGTGATTCATTGCAGTTCGAGGTAATTTTAAGTCCTCTACAAACGAAAAATGCAACTTTCGAGTGGCTGATTTCCGGAGAAGAGTCGGATCAGTTCGTCGCTAATTTCCCTCTGAATATCACTCCACCAACAGACAATAAACCTTTTTTCTTCAATATGTTAAAGTTTAAAGATATTTTCAATAAAAATACATGGAACCAGGGAGGAACACTAAAACAAAACACCATTGCAGTCACTGTCCTTGGATTATTATTAGTTGTCGTTATCATTCTTACAGCTTGCTGCATTATACTCCCATTGGCTTTAACTTCTAAAAAAATTATATCTCTCCAAACATTGCCACTTTTCCTTTTTTTCGGATCTATCGGACTCGGTTTCATATTTATCGAAATTGCCCAAATGCAACGGCTGAATATTTTTCTTGGTCATCCTACTTATGGTCTTTCCGTTGTTTTGTTCACACTTTTATTGTCCAGCAGCCTTGGAAGTTACCTCACAGGAAAAATCAGATACGCTAATACGATTAAAGCGGGTAAATTCACATTACTGCTGCTTGTTGCTGTGCTTGTGGTATTCAGCTTAATTACACAGCCTGTTATTAGCAGTTTCCAGGGGCTTCACACGCCGGGAAGAATACTTATTGCTGTTTTATTGCTTTTTCCAATTGGGATTTTCATGGGGACGGCTTTCCCATTTGGTATGAAAATCGCAGCAGGTAATGCTCAAGAACTTACCCCGTGGTTCTGGGGTATTAACGGCGCAATGTCAGTTCTGGCTTCGGTACTGGCGATTATGATTGCGCTTTATTCGAGTATCTCAACAACGTTTTATGTTGGGATTATTTGTTATTGTATTGCGTTTGTATCGTTTTACATATATAAGAAGTAAATGAATTCTCGTTGTTACTCGAGTTTAGCTTCGATCACTGCTGTTTCCCCGATAGATACGGTTACCTGTTCGTTCCAGGTCATGTCTTCCGATATTGCATCCAGGATATAAACGCCTTCAGTGATGTCACCAACAAAGAAAAAACCGTACTCATTTGATATTACAGGGATTGAATCCCCTCCTTCTGTAGGAGTAATAGTCACAGATACTCCTCCGAAATAATCATTATCAACATTCTCTGTGAATCCTGCGATTGCACCAATGTCTTCCGGGGGACTTGCAAGGACATAATGAGCATTCGCATTTAGCAGAATGAGATGGATTATTTCTGATGAATATGTCGCAGTCGCACTATACTCCTCGCCAATTAACGATGGGTCATATGGCGCATCTGTAAATTTCATAGTTCCAGTGGCGCTTTCGTCTGACCCTGTCCAGGAGGAGGTTCCTCCAAAATACAATGTTGACTCGACACGAATTTCCCAGTCACCATTTAAATCAAATGTGAATGTTGTCCCGGAAGGATTTGTCTCAACAGCATGTTCGCTGACATAAATGAGAGCCAAGTAATCCCATGTACCAAGCATTTCATCCGGTACATCGGCAGAACCATCCGAGGCATCATCCGAACTACAACCAGGAAGAATGAGTGGAAAGAATCCGATCATTAATATGAGAATGCCAATCGACAGGTTAATCAAGGATTTCATGAAGTTCTCCTGAAATTTTGGAACTAACTCTATTCAACACAGAGTATTTATCAAAAACAAAATTGGATTATAAAATATAATAATTTATAATTCAAGTCTTTCTAAATTGTTAACAAAATAAACCGACGAAATATGATAGGATTATATTTTAGAGCAGCGTCCTCAATTATTTGTAAAAACAACTCATCTTAATTTAAAATAGACATTTATTAAATATGAAAATATGATGTTTCAAAACTTGAACGATAACCCCAGTCTCCATCCAACCGGATCCCATCTTAAGGGATAATCATCATGAATAATACGGCTGATATTTATTGCTACTCCCCCGGATTCACGTTGAGAAATGATTGACTGGCGGATCTCCAGCTTGTCATGGTTGGGTTCTTTTGCCGTTTTCACCAACCATAAGTGCTGCCATCTAAAACTTGATTCAGACAGGAGCGTTGGTTTGATTGGATAAGTAAGCGTCAGATATGTAGAGCTTTCCCATTGCCATGCTGGAGTATTTCCCATTATCCTTGAGGGACCACCGTGTATGAATGGACCAATCGAGCCATAATAGTCAAAGGCAGAATCCTTTGATTTATAGACTCGAATTGCCACTTCCCCCTCCTCAGCGGGACAAAGTGTGCCGAATCCAAATGCGGCATGTGTCATCCATGCTGCTCCGGGATTATGGACGTCTATTTCATGATAACAAAAACGTTTCAGATGTATAAAAAATTCTCTTCGTTCAGTTAATTCCCAACGCCAGTTAAGGAGCTGGTATGAATCGATATGGCGTGGATCAAATGGTGTTATCACCTGGTCAAAAAGGTATCCGGCAGCCTCACGATATTTACCACCGAACCATATCCGATGTCCCCTTCCCTGGGCAATTTCAAAGTCGATTAAAGCTCCAAAATCCCAATGAACCCGCGGCTGCGCCTTAAAATATTGCCGAACCCATAACTGACCATTGGGTTTAAAGACGAAATTCCAGGATTCCGAATTTTTTGATTCAGCAAAAGTTATAGTTGTGAATACGTGGAGAGAAATTATAATCACAATTATTGCGTTTAGTTCTCTTTTCCACCAAATAGACTGGATGTGATCATGTTTATTCATTATCTCGTCCAGACTTTCATAAACACCCTTTAAATATTTTGGACATTGATAACTGGGAAAGTAATGTATTTTTCAACAAAGTAGAAGGAGTTTCGAAAGATAATATATATTCAACCGATATGTTGAGTCGGCTACTTTACAGGAGAATTAGTCATCTGGATTGTCTCTATAATCCTGATACTTGGATTTTTTTCCAGGCGGAGAATATAATTATCAGGATCATCAATTGTCCTGCCATGTTCATCTACCAATACCCGTACAACAGGTCTCTGATGGTCATCGGGATTATGAGCCTGAACCTCTGCAATCATTCCATTCGACAGTCTAATTTTTGCGCCGACAGGATAAAGCACAACGATCGAATTCAAAATTTCAATTGCGTCACTATCAAATTTTTTGGATGCTGTCTCGCTGTTGAGATGGTTCAATATCTTATCGGGAGGCCAACCGGTTTTGTATGGTCGATCACTTCTCAATGCATCCCAGACATCAGCCACGCTAACAATTTTTGCCCACTTATGGATCTGGGTACCAGCCCGACCATCTGGATATCCATTTCCATCCAGGGTCTCATGATGTTGTCTTGCAATAGCCCAGACCAATGGTGAACTCTGGGTTTTTTCACTTAAAAGATCAAATCCATGAACCGGATGCTGCTGTACATTCATTCTCTCAGTATCGCTGAGCTTACCATTTTTGTTAAGAATAAAATCGGGGATTTTCATTTTTCCGATATCATGCACCAGGGCACCGGCAGCTAATAATTTCAGGTTTCCAACAGATATTTCAGTCATCTTGGCAATCGCTACAGAAATTGCAGTAACGTTTACGCAATGACGGTAAGTATAATCATCCCAGCTTCTCAGATCATGCATCTGGATTGCTAAATCATCCATGCCGAGAATATCATCCACAATTATTTCTGCGCTTGACCTGATTTTCTCAAATTTTTGTGAGTCAATATTTTCAAAATCTTTAAAAACTGTTTCAACAGTATTTACAGCTTTTTCCCGGGCTTCATAGCTGATTATTCCAATTTTTTTAGGCTTGTCAAGTGAATCATCCTCGATGTGAATAGTACGAAATCCCATCTTTCTCAGTGCTTTAATATTGCTCTGAGAGAGAGAATGACCTTTACGGAGGATCGTCCTGCCGTTTGAAAAAATGTTGGCAGCCAAGATTGATCCTGCTTTAACCATACCGAGTGGGACGCTACGCATCTGAGTCAATGACTTTCAAAATATTTTACCTTAGAGAATATTTACACTGTATTGTTTTGAACATTCGAAACAAAAAATATAGCCCGACTTATCTTCCCTGATACAAGATCTTAATGAACAAATCAAGGTTGTCAGGATGGGAAATCTGATTGCCAGGAATATAACAATAAAGTATAGCTGTTGAATATATAAATATTACTTCTTCATTTCAAACAAAAACTTTTTCTTACTCGGAAAAATCTCTTGAAGCCGAGATCAGAATCTGCAAAAGTTCAGAGTTCACACTTCAGTGTGTAACAAAGTAACCTGAAGGTTGAACACTGAAACGGAACTCAAGACTTAGCAATAATGAGTTCACTCAGGATGTAGCCACCAGAGAAATATGATCTTTGAGTATTTTAATATATGATGTTTTTACCGTACCTGATGGTTAACTTTGCGATTGATGTTGTCAGTAAAATTCTTTAATTTCTATCAGGTTTTATTGATAGAAATATATCCGGTTTTTAAACAGTTTTTAACTTTGGAGATTGAAATGGCAGAAAAGTCATTTAATGCATTTGAAATGGCGCAAGCGCAATTTGACCAGATTGCGGACTTGCTTGATCTTGAAAATGGGACACGAAAATTCTTAAGAACTCCAATGCGAGAGTTTTCCTTTACTATTCCAGTTCACATGGACAATGGTGAAGTTGAAGTATTCCAGGGATTTCGTATTCAACACAATGATTCCCGCGGTCCTAGTAAAGGCGGAATTCGTTTTCATCCACAGGAAACGATTGACACTGTACGAGCCCTGTCAATGTGGATGTCCTGGAAATGCGCTGTTGTAGAAATCCCGCTTGGAGGCAGTAAAGGTGGTGTTATTTGCGATCCTCATAACTTAAGCGCTCGTGAGCAGGAACAAATCTGCCGGGGATGGGTAAGGGCGATGGTGAGAAATGTCGGACCGGCGGCAGATGTGCCGGCTCCTGATGTGATGACCAACGCACAGCACATGTTGTGGATGCTTGATGAATATGAGTCAATTCAAGGCAGCAAAAATCCAGGCTTTATTACAGGAAAACCGGTAGGAATGGGAGGCTCACTCGGCAGGACTGAAGCTACAGGGTATGGAGTAATCTTTACTTTGCGCGAAGCATTGAAGGAGTTAGGATTAAGACCGGACAATACGCTGGCAAGTGTACAAGGATTTGGTAATGTAGCGATATATGCCATTCAATTGTACACTCAAATGGGCGGTAAGGTTATTTGTGTTTCATGCTGGGATCAAAAAGAGCAGGTATCCTATGCTTATCGCAAGGCAGATGGTATTGATCTTGATGAATTGAAAGGTATTACAGACCGTTTTGGTGGCATTGATAAAACTAAGGCTGCTTCACTCGGATATGATGTTTTACCCGGTGATGAATGGATAGAACAGGATGTAGATGTTTTAATTCCGGCAGCTCTGGAAAACCAGGTAAACGGCGAAACAATCAAGAAAGCCAGCAACAGGGTTAAAATCATCGCTGAAGGTGCCAACGGTCCAACTACTCCCGAAGCGGATGAAATAATCAAGGACCGCGGTATTTTCGTCATCCCTGATTTCTTGGCTAATGCCGGTGGTGTTACATGCAGTTATTTCGAACAGGTTCAGAGTAACATGAACTATTTCTGGGAGAAGGATGAAGTCCTCGGAAAGCTTGATATAAAAATGACTGCCGCTTTTCAAGCAGTATTGGAAATGTCAAAGAAGAAAAAACTGTACATGCGTGATGCAGCATACGTAATTGCGATCAACAGGGTGGCACAGGCCAGTAAAGATCGAGGCTGGGTGTAAGAATTAGAGATGTAAGTTCTCTGAAAAATTCTTTCAAAAAATGTAGCTGTATAGTCTGCTTTATAAGTTATAGATGTGAGTCATTCTGAACGAAGTGAAGAATCTTGATATTATTATATGTAGAATTTGAATTAAGCATTTGAGATTCTTCACTTTGTTCAGAATGACAATAAACTATACAACTACCTAATGATGAGGCAAAATCAAGAAGATGGACACCTCAAGTACAGATAGAAATATTCCGGAATTCAAAAGAGATTTTTTTGAGTCCACCGATGATTTCACCACTATCGGCAACGGTGAGATCGGAGGAAAAGCTCAAGGGCTTGCGTTTATACAAGAGACGCTGAGTGAAGGAATCAATTTGAGTGAATTTCCGGATATAACTGTCAATATTCCCCGCCTGACTGTTGTTACCACAGAACTTTTTGATTCATTTCTCTCGAGAAATAAGCTGCATGATATTGCATTTTCCGATGAAACTGATGATCGAATCGCATCTGCTTTTCAAAAAGGTGATTTTCCCGCAGAGTTTATTGGCGACCTGATGGGGTTGATAAACAAGGTGAAAACCCCGTTAGCCATTCGCTCATCAAGCCTTCTTGAAGATGTTATGTATCGTCCGTTTGCAGGCGTTTATGCCACTAAGATGATCCCAAATAATCAGTTTGAACCCAGCAAACGATTCCAGAAACTGATCGAGGCGATCAAGTTTGTCTGGGCTTCTACTTTCTTCAAAGAAGCAAAATCGTACATAAATCTGACCAGCCAGAAAATCGAAAATGAAAAGATGGCGGTGATTATACAGGAAGTCGTTGGTCAGAGATGGGGCGACACTTATTATCCCGACATTTCAGGCGTAGCGAAGTCTTTTAATTTCTATCCGACCGGTAAAGCAAAACCCGGGGACGGGGTAATCGATCTCGCGCTTGGATTAGGCAGAACAATTGTAGATGGTGGATTATCATGGACATATTCACCGGCTTATCCCAAGGCAAACCCGCCGTATGCAAACATTAATGAGTCCATGAAGAATTCACAGAAGGACTTTTGGGCTGTAAACATGGGATCCACACCAAGCTATGATCCTATAAGAGAAACAGAATATCTTATTCAGTCCGACTTGAAGGCAGCGGAGCAGGTTGGGACATTTAAATTCCTTGCTTCTACTTATAATGCAGCTTCGGATCGAATTACTCCAGGTATCGGAGTTGATGGTCCTCGTCTGATCAATTTCTCGCTAATCCTGGTTCACAAATATGTTCCCTTGAATGATCTTTTCTTGAAACTGATCAGGATTTGCGAAGAAAAAGTCGGTAAAGATGTTGAAATCGAATTTGCCGTAACGCTTGACGCCAAGGACGGTCTGCCGGCGCGAGTCGGTTTTTTGCAGGTAAGACCGATGGTTGTCAGTGACGAAAAAATCGATATTGAAGCTGAACAGATGAATGCTGATAATGTGATAATTGCATCTGACAGGGTGATGGGTAACGGTCAAGTTACGACTATCCGGGATATTGTATATGTTAAACCTGACACCTTCGAAGCGAAACATACTCTGGCGATTGTCAATGATCTGGAGAAATTTAATAGGGATATTGCAAGGGAAAATAGTCCATATCTGCTAATCGGATTTGGACGTTGGGGCAGCAGTGACCCATGGCTTGGAATTCCAGTCAACTGGAGCCAGGTTTCCAACGCGAAAGCAATTGTTGAAGCTACCTTGCCAAAGATGAACGTTGATTTGAGTCAAGGATATCATTTCTTTCATAACCTTTCAAGTTTTGAAGTCAGCTATTTCTCTGTTCAGCATACCGGGAACTATCAGATCGATTGGGAATGGCTCAATTCACAAAAAATTATTCATGAAACCGAACACGTTCGTCATATCAGGCTTCCTGAACCATTGACCGTTATGGTCGATGGGCGTTCCGGAAAAGGAATTATTTATCATGCCTAAGCAGAAACGAAAAGTTGACAGCTTAATCGACGCGTTGCAGGAGCGTGCCAAAGAACTGAACTGCCTTTACCAGGTTGAGGAAATACTTATCAATTCCGACATTTCTATTGATGAAGTGTTCGAAGGAATAATTAAGGCAATACCCACCGGATACCAATATCCCGATATTTGCCAGGCGAAGATCACATTTGAAGGAAATGAGTATCAACCGGCTGGATTTTCCGAAACGTCATGGGCGCAGTTTGCTGATATTAAAATGCATGATAATACTGTCGGTCTGATTGGCGTTTATTATACCAAAGAGATGCCTACTGGAGATAAAGGTCCATTTCTGAAAGAGGAAGCAAAGCTAATACAAACAATCGCTGACCGGATCGGTCATTATATCCTGCATCAGCATCTCAAGGATGTAGTTGAGAACGGGGAAACAGCGAAACAGGATATCTCAACGAAAAGATTGGGCGATTGGAAAGTAGCCGTAGATCTTCTACACAGTACAGATCTTGACCTGTTCAGGCGAATATCCCGTCACATGATGAATTATCTATGTTGGAACGGGGTTCAGGAAGCTGAAGAGATTTTGCAACAACTTGGACAAAACACGGATACTTCACAGCATACCAAGGAGGATGGTGGTAATCGACCAAGTCAGAAGAGAGCTATGGACAACACCTCTGAATTGGGATTCAAAATCTTTGATATTGCCAGCAAGCATATACCGGATGATGAAATTCTTGAATGCATTCAAAGATGGATGCTTGAGGATAAACTTAATTTCCTGATTCGAACCGTAATAAACCTGGATAGTACACTTCCTGATATCAGCGACGCATTGCGCCGGTTCGCCCATTTATCAAAGAAAGAGATGGAACTATCGGATTCAAATGAAAAGGGAGTAAAAGTAGCATTGGTCAGAAGATTAATCTCTGATCAACTTGATTTTATTAAAATTGCAAAAGATTATATCAAGATTCATGATTTCTATAATTTATTCCCGCAATTAATTTATCCGCCTAACAGTCATGGACTTCTTGGCGGGAAAAGTGCAGGATTGTTTCTTGCCTCAAGAATATTAAAAATTGACGATGATCCATCTCCAAATTTACGAGATATTAAGATTCCGAAAACATGGCATGTCACTTCAGATGGATTGCATACATTTCTTCATCACAACAATCTTCAAGACGTAACAGAGCAGAAGTACAAGGAAATAGGAATTGTCAGGCAGGAATATCCACATGTCGTGCAACTATTTAAAAATTCATATTTTACGCAGGAGATAATCCAGGGATTATCGATGGCGCTTGATGATTTCGGCGAGGTACCCCTGATTGTGCGTAGTTCGAGCTTGCTTGAGGATCGCCTTGGATCAGCATTTTCCGGAAAATATACCAGTCTCTTTCTTGCCAATCAAGGAAGCAAGCACGAACGAGTTGAAGCATTATGTGATGCTATTGCTGAGGTTTATGCATCTACATTTGGTCCTGATCCAATCGAATACCGTGCTGAAAGAGACTTGATAGATTTTCATGAACAAATGGCAATCATGATCCAGGAAGTTGTTGGCAAAACAGTTGGCAATTATTTCTTTCCGGCATTTGCAGGGGTTGTTTTCAGTAATAACGAATTTCGCTGGTCTTCCCGCATTAAACGTGAAGATGGATTAATTCGCCTTGTCGCCGGTTTGGGTACACGTGCAGTTGATCGCTTGAGCGATGATTATGCTATTTTGATTGCTCCGGGCAAACCAGATTTACGTGTTAATACTACAGCAGACGAAGCCATTCGATATGCTCCTCATATGATGGATGTTATAAATCTTGAAACCAATACTTTTGATACAATCGAGATAAACCAACTGTTAAGGGAATTCGGTGATGAGTTACCATATATCGACCAAATGGTATCCGTCGTTGACGGAGATATGCTTCGATTGAAATCACGTTTAAATATTGATTTTGAAAATGATGAATTAGTCGTAAATTTCGAAGGTCTTATTTCCAAAACCTCATTTACTGCACAAGTAAAAGAAATAATTGATGTATTACAGAAAGCTATGGGCGTTCCGGTAGATATTGAGTTTGCATCTGATGGCAAACATTTTTATCTCCTTCAGTGCAGACCGCAAGGTCACTCCAGCGATGTTGTCGCGATGCCGATACCAAAAGATATTCCTGAAAATGCCATTGTCTTCAATGCGAATCGTTATGTCTCTAATGGCAGGGTTCCTGATATCACCAATATTGTTTATGTTGATCCTCAAAAATATAGTGAAATTGACAGCGCTGAAGGGATGATGGAAATTGGACGAGCGGTTGGGAAATTGAACAAACAACTTCCAAAACGCCAATTCATCCTTTTAGGTCCAGGCAGGTGGGGCAGCAGGGGTGATATCAAACTTGGAGTAGATGTCACCTACTCTGACATAAGCAATACGGCGATGCTGATCGAGATTGCAAGGAAAAGAGGGAATTATGTGCCCGATCTTTCTTTTGGGACACATTTTTTTCAAGACCTGGTTGAGTCTTCAATCAGGTATCTGCCTCTCTATCCTGACGATGACGATATTATTTTCAACGAATTCTTCCTCACTCACTCAAAGAATCTGCTCCCTGACATTTTGCCAAAATATGCCCATTTATCTGATGTTCTTCGTGTAATTGATGTACCGGGAAATACCAGCGGAAAAATTCTGAAAGTATTTATGAATGCAGATCTTGATGAAGCGGTAGGTATTCTTACTCTGCCTACCGGGACATCGGAAACGTTTACAACGGATCAAGGGCTTGTGCAAGAAAGCGATACCGGCGATCATTGGCGCTGGCGCTCAAGGATGAGTGAGGTTATTGCAAAACAATTAGGTGTAAAAGATTACGGAGTTGTAGCGTTCTATATATTTGGAAGCACAAAAAACGGTACGGCTGGAGCAGGTAGTGATATTGATATACTCCTCCATTTTAATGGTTCAAAGGAGCAGCGGAAGGATCTTTTAAACTGGTTGGAGGGCTGGAGTATTTGCCTGGATGAAATCAATTATCTTCGTACCGGGTATAGGTCCGGTGCTTTATTAGATGTACATCTTGTTACGGATGAAGATATTACTAACCGGAGTAGTTATGCTGTAAAAATTGGCGCAATCACCGATGCCGCCAAACAACTTCCAATGAAATAAATATTTGATATAGGGGAAGATTCATTTCGTTGAAATTGATATCAGTTGGACATTGTAGCTTTCTTCCGTCTAATATTCCAGTTCTTGAAAGTATAGCGTCATTTTATCTCAATAGTCTGGATATTCCATGTGTTAATGATAGAGTAAAATTATCAGAAACTCAGAGTCAATTAGCCACAAAAAACAACAAACCGCAAAGAACACAAAGTATGCGCTAAGGTTACAAAGAGAGTCTCTGTGCTCTTTGCGAATTCTTTGAGTACTTAGCGGTTTTTCTTTTAATGCTGACCCAGAGAACGTTCAAAATACGTATTATTTATTAACGAGGCAAAGCTTTCAAGAAATGGTATATTAGTTAAAATGCCTTTCAACGAAAGGGATATACTTAGATATTACTTAAAGTAATTCACGAGACGCTGAATCGAGATCTCCAATATCAAAACGTACCAACGCCAATTCCTCACCATCATGAGCAGCAGAGAAAAGTTTTGTCCGACCGATTTGATCCTGCCAGGAACCTGTTAACCTTGCGGATTCATGAATGTGCCCATGCAATGAGAGAAGAGGTTGCTTTTCCTCGATAAACCGTTTAATAGCGATACTGCCAACATTTACATCGAGTGGGGCATGGATCGATCGTTTTTCCATCCAATGCAGCCCTGTCCAGATTCGTTTTATATGGAGGAGAATGAAAAAGAAAAATCGCCTGTTCAAGGTTATCATCTCCTGCTAATTGTTTTAAGTCTTCCTGGATAGTAGAATATTTTTTGGAGTGATCGGAAACTGAAATTGTTCTCATTCCTTCCTCAGGTGAGACACAGCCCGGATCAACATATCTCGACACATCATATTTTTCCCAGTCTTTCAACTGAAACGGAGTGGGTGGAACGAAAGAGTAACCATAAATTGGATATCCTTTTATGATGACCTTTTTATCGTGTACATATTCCCAAACTCCTTCTGCTTCCACACTCAGCATCGCATCTTCCTCAAGCCTGCCGTCGTCATTACCGAGAATGATCAGGATTTTTGGAAAGTCAGCACCAATCCGGTCTTTTAAATTTTTAAATTCATGAGCCAGGAATCCGGTTATAAAATCCTTATGCTTTCTATCCGGGGAAGTGATTTTTGAGAAACCGTGAGGTAAAATATCGCCGCCAATAAATACTATCTCAGGCTTATCAATAGAAATTATATCAAATAGCTTCCGGTAACGTTCTATTCGACCATGGAGGTCGGATACAAAAAAACACTCGTTCAATCTTTTAACCTTTTATCATATTTGACGAGGATTGTATATTTTGACAAGAATTTTCAAATAAACTCGTCGCAGGTGAAGTTATCCTTCTCATCCTTAGTATCCTTGTAACCTGTGAATTGCATTTAAGCATACAGGCTATTTCTTATCGTTATGCTTTTCAAGAATAACCCTGATTGCTTTAAGTTCATCGATGATTCTCTCCTGCGGATTCCTGGTGTCAGATGAATCTATTTCACTCTTCTCAGCCATTTGGGGCGATGAAAACTTTCTTATTCGATTAAATATTTCATCGCGAATTACTTCTGTCTCCTTTATACCAACCATCACCATCTCTGCCTTGGTTTGTCCACTGGCTCCAGCGGTCTGCACCTTCACCTGCCCTATACCAAAAGAACGTTCAAATGGTCCCTGGGTTATATCGATATTTGTTACTTTTACGTATGGAATAGTCACACGCTTGCGCCATAACACGCCACTTTTTAAGTGAATCGAATCATTTCCGATACTGTACTCGAGCCTTTTCAGGAAAAGCGGAATCCAGATTAAAAAGACAAAAGCTGTAATTGCACAACCGGCGAAACAAATCCACATAATTATACTATCTTTAATGTCCGTAATAAGTATCGCCCCAATCAGCAATCCGATTAATACCGGAATTGATGACAAGAACCATACCAGCATCCACAGGGAAAGAGTTTGCTTTTCTGGCTTTAAAATGATTTCATCTGACATCTTTGATTTCCTTGACATTAAAATCATAAATAGAAGTTTGTGTAAATCGCATTTTGCTCGATGCTCAATGTAACTGAGTCTGGCTCATTTCAGTTGAGATTACCTCATGCTGCATAGAGCCGTTGTTTTTCACAGTCAATATGGTATTTCCAATAGTTATCCCAGTCACCGTTTCTTTTCAATGCACGCAGATC
>Ga0075120_10000125_pt1 | contig 58396 bp, 57 predicted proteins | sample AntAceMetag02UKL_FD_69792 | JGI IMG/M metagenome (GOLD analysis project Ga0075120, IMG submission 69792) | Saline lake microbial communities from Ace Lake, Antarctica - Antarctic Ace Lake Metagenome 02UKL | ecosystem: Environmental > Aquatic > Non-marine Saline and Alkaline > Saline | place...
AGAACGTTTGACGAGGTCTGGAAGGCGATCGGTAAAATCTGCGACCTGTTCTCACCAAGCGAATGCAGAAATTACTTCAAAGCATGCGGATATGAATTCATTACTTAGTGACAAACGCTAAGTCAGTGAAAATGGTGGGCTCTCACGCTACTTCCGGCAGGCAAACATACTGGGCATGATGTGCGTGCAGGGATTCCCCTTGGCGCACAGCATGCGTTTCAGTATGTTGGCGATTTTTGCAGATGACCAGCAAGAGTCTCGTGCCCCACGGTGATATTCAATTATTCACTCAGCCACACCTCGCCGTTTCGAGATCGTCAGTGCGTAGCGCCCTGATCGTTTCACGGGACAGGCCAAAGCGGAGCTCAGGGTCGCACTTAGCGCCGACCATGATAGCACCTCCCAAAACTATGGTCAGCGGCAGGTAAGCTTCCTTTCTCTTTTTGGTTTTTAGTCACATCAAAATGCCTTGCCTGTTCAGCGTCATTTGATCAGTGCTTATTCATTCCACCACATAGAAAGATCATCAATTCGTCGCCATTTTGGAAAAATATAGACACGATAGCAAAAACCAAAAGCGCTACGCCTCGCCCAGTTGCCTTGCAATCTTACGAATTGCCAGCCTCCATTCGCACATGCGTAAAGCCGACCTTCAACGGTTGACCAAGCGCATCACAATCAGGACTTGAGCGGTGATGTGGACTGGCGAATACGCATTTCCGGCCTGATCAGGTGCAAGCCATCCGCATCCGTCGATCCATTGAGCTTGTCGAGCAAGGCCCGGGCGGCCATGCGACCGACTTCAGACTGACCGTTCCATACCGTCGTCAGGGCCGGCGTTGCAATGGAGGCCTCCTCCAGATCGTCATATCCGGTAACCGAAATATCCTTTCCCGGGACAAGACCTGCTCTGGCAATGCCACTCATCAGACCGATGGCAACCAGATCATTCCAGCACACGGCAGCAGTGGGCTTTTGCGGCAGGGAGAGAAAGTTCACGGCAGCTTCAAAACCTGCCCGCTTGGTGCGCGGACCGGGAATGCGCAGTTTCGGATCCACCTCGATATTGGCCTTCTCCAGCGCCTCGACATATCCGGCATAGCGATGTCGCCCGGTAGAGGTCTGATCGGTACCGCCAACCATCGCAATACAGCGATGGCCAAGGCTGATGAGGTGGTTTGTTGCCAGCGCTATGCCGTAGGCGTCATCGCCACGATAGGTCGGCAAGGTGACATTCTCGATCGACCGGGCAATCAGAATGACCGGCATGTTGTTGTCTTCCGCCAGACGGATATCATCCGGTGGCGTACCGATTGCCGGGGACATGATGACGCCGTCAGCGCCCAGTTGCAGCAATGTCTCCAGGAAATTGCGCTGTTTTTCCACCGAATCATAATGGTTGGACAGAATGAACGTCTGACGATTGCGATCCAATTCGCTCTCGATGGCCCTGAGTATCTCGGCATAAAACGGATTCATGATGTCATGAACGACAACGCCGACAATGCCGGATCGCGATGTTCTCAGGCTGGCGGCGCGGCGGTTGTAAATATATCCTAGCGCCTGGGCGCGTTCCTTGATCTTTTCCCGCGTGTTGTCCGCAACCAGCGGACTGTCACGCAGGGCCAGAGAGACCGTCGCCGTGGAAAGCCCCAATGATTCCGCGATCGTTGAAAGTTTTATCTTCTGCGCCAAAAACCAACCCTCTTGCCACACCTGGCAACACAAGATTGCGCGCAGGAACCCATGAACCGAACCTGTGCTTTTAAACGAAAATTCAAATTTTTAAAGTGTTAGATTTCACCAATTGGTCGGGCACGGCACACGGGTCAACAACAATTTGCTGCAGCAAACCGTCTCACGCGTTTGCCGCAACGCTCGGATCAAGTGTGGAAGCGATATTCTGCTCCACCTTTTTCAACAATCTGATCAGGGTCTTGGTATCCTTGTCATCCAGAGTGCCCAGTGCCCTTTTCTGCGCCTTGCGGACCGCCTTGCGCACCAGCTTCACGGCATTCTGCCCAGCCTCTGTCAAATGAACATGAGACAAGCGTGCATCGGCCTCGGACCCTCTTTTTTCCACAAACCCCTGCGCTGCCAGCCGGTTGATGGTCTTGGTCATTGTCGGCGCCCGGACCCCCAGCAATTCGGCCATGGCAGTCAGCGAAAGACCATCATTGTCATGGAGCGCGAGGATGACGGAATCCTGACCGGCATAAAGGCCGCAGGACAGCAATTGCCGTGATAACAATGTCCGGGAACAGCGAGCCGTTGCCGTCAATTGCGGGAACAGGTCAAATTTGTCCTCGGCACTTTTCCTGCCACCGCCGGCTTTGGTTTTTTTTGCCATTTGGACCTCCATATTTACTTTTGGACAGCAGTTACAGTGGGTCTGTTCAAATATATTGCAAACATATACCAGAACAAAAACAGCTTTCAGCCGGATTGTCAAAAACCTGCACATGCGCAGGCCAGCGAAAAAGCACCAGGGGATTCATCGCCGGGCGAATCTGCGCTCTGCACAATCTTGCGGGTGCTGGCCTAAAATCATTGAAACGATGTTATGGTCCGACCTGCTGTTATATTGATCAAACCGGAGACCTCAATCCAGATGCAAAATCCTGCTCCCGTATGGCCCGCACGCTTGTGGGATGACAATGACCCGGGCCTGCAGTCACAGCAACGCGCCGCGTGGATCGCGGTCCTGCCTTTGGGCGCCCATGAGCAACATGGTCCACACCTGCCCTTTGAAACCGATGCGATCATAGCGCAGGCGATTGCCGATGCCGCCGCCACAGCGCTTCCCGCAGACCTGCCGGTCACATTCCTGCCGGTTGAACATGTCGGCTATTCGCCGGAACATATGGATGTGGCAGGCACCCGCAGCCTGGCCTGGGATGAAGCCATCAGGCGTTGGCTCGCCATTGCCGAAAAATTGCACGCACAGGGCATCCGCAAATTTGTCATGCTCAATGCCCATGGTGGCAATTCACCATTGATGACCATTGTAGCGACCGAGGCGCGGGTGCGTTTCAACATGCTTGCGGTGGCAACCGCCTGGACCCGCTTCGGACTGCCACCGGCCATTGTCTCGCCAAATGAAAAAGCCCTGGGCATCCACGCCGGTGACATTGAAACCTCTGTCATGCTGGCCCTGCGCCCGGATCTTGTCGATATGGGCAAGGCTGCGGATTTTGGCTCCTATCAAGCCCGATTGGCCAAATCGGCGAACCATTTGCGCGCCTATGGTCCCCATGCATTCGGCTGGAAAATGTCCGATCTCAATTCCCGGGGCGCTGCTGGAAATGCGCTGGCTGCAACAGCACAAAAGGGACACCTGCTTGTTGAACACTCCGTGCGCGGCCTGCTGGAACTGCTGCGCGACGTGCATGACTTTGATCTTCGCCACTTCGATTGAATGGCTCATTGAATGACTGGTACAAAAGGCAGCCATCCACTATATGCGGCATGACACTCCAGGAGCCCGCCATGAACGAAGCCACCAATCCCATTCCCGTAACGGTCCTCACCGGATATCTCGGTGCCGGCAAGACGACCCTGCTCAATCGGATCCTCTCCGAAAGCCATGGCAAGCGCTATGCCGTCATCGTCAATGAATTTGGTGAAATCGGCATAGACAATGATCTCATTGTGGAATCGGATGAAGAAATCTACGAGATGAACAATGGCTGTGTGTGCTGCACCGTGCGCGGCGATCTTGTCCGTGTCGTGGAAGGTCTCATGCGTCGGCCCGGCCGGTTTGACGCGATTGTGATCGAAACGACAGGACTGGCCGACCCGGCACCCGTTGCACAGACATTTTTCATGGATGAGGATGTGCGCCGGAAAACCCGGCTTGATGCGGTTGTGGCCGTGGTTGATGCCAAACATCTGCCATTGCGCCTGGCAGACAGCCGCGAGGCGGAAGACCAGATTGCCTTTGCCGATGTCATCCTGCTCAACAAGACCGATCTGGTGGACGAGGAATCACTGCTGACGATCGAGGCAACCATAAGGTCCATCAATCCATCGGCGCGCATTCATCGCACCGAGCGCGCCCGGATCGAGCTGGACAAGGTCCTCGATCGTGGCGCCTTCGATCTGCAGCGTGCGCTGGACAATGACCCGCATTTTCTCGACCATGACCACCCCGATCATGCGTGCACGCCCGATTGCGATCATGACCATGGGCATGACCATGGGCACGATCATCACAGCCACGACCATAAGGACGATCATCGGCATCATCATCCCGTTGCTGATATTCACGACACCAGCGTGCAGTCCATTTCACTCAGGGCAGGACCACTTGTTCCAGACCGGTTCTTTCCCTGGATCCAGAAAACCACCCAGATGGAAGGGCCGAATATTCTGCGCCTGAAAGGCATTATTGCCTTTGATGATGATGAAGAGCGCTATGTGGTGCAGGGTATTCACATGATTGTCGAAGGTGACCACCAGCGCCCCTGGAAACCGGACGAAAAACGCGAAAGCCGGATCGTCTTCATTGGCAGGGACCTGGATCGGGAAAAACTCAAACGCACATTCGAAGCCTGCCAGGCGAAATGACGACAAGCGTTCCCGCAAGATTGCAGAGCAATTTTGCGATAAGGCAACGCGCCAGCAAACAAGCGTTCCCGCAAGATTGCGAAGCAATTTTGTGATAAGGCAACGCGCCAGCAAACAAACGTTCCCGCAAGATTGCGAATCAATTTTGCGACAAGGTAACCCGGAAAACAGGATCAAACATGCCGACACTGGCGCCACTCGACCTTGACGGCCATTGCATGGCTGCCGCCTTTCTGGGCGACGTTCCCTATTTCGCGCTGGCCGACGGCAGCCTTCACTGGCTTGACCACGGACACAAGATCACCCAACTCCATGACGGACTTCTGTGCATCGCGGCAGAGCTTCAGGGCGACAGCTTTGTCAGTGGCGGTGAAGATGGCCGTATTGTCCGCTTCCGCAACGATGGCAGCGCAGAAACATTGGCCGAAAACCCCGGCAAATGGATCAATTGCATCGCCAGCGGCCCGCAATCCTCCATAGCCTATGGCGTTGGCCGATCATCCTTCGTGCGCACGAGCGACAGCAACATCGTCGAATTTGCCGAAGAACGGACCGTGGAAGGCCTGGCATTTGCCCCCAAGGGCATGCGCATTGCAGCTGCACGCTACAATGGCGTCTCGCTGCATTGGGCCGCAGCCCGCGCGGCGGCATTGGATCTCGAATGGAAGGGTGCCCATGCACAGGTGACATTTTCACCCGACGGCAATTATGTCGTCTCCGTCATGCAGGAAAATGCCCTGCATGGCTGGCGTCTCAAGGATGGCAAGCACATGCGCATGACGGGCTATCCTGCAAAGGTACGATCCATCAGCTGGAGCGCAAAGGGCAAATGGCTGGCATCATCGGGCGCGCCGGCCGCCATTGTCTGGCCATTCACCGGCAAGGAAGGCCCCATGGGCAAGGCGCCGCTGGAGCTTGGCACCAGAGGAGACACGATGGTCACCAGTGTTGCCTGTCATCCCAGCGATGATGTCGTTGCCATTGGCTATGCGGACGGAATGATTATTGCCGCCCGGTTCAACGATCAAAAAGAAGGCTTGTTGCGGCGCGGTGGCAAAGGTCCCATCAGCACCATGAGCTGGAACAAACGCGGCATGCAGCTTGCATTCGGCGCGCAGACAGGGGAATGCGGCATCATCGATCTCGCAGGTTAAACATGCTTGTCTGGAATCGGCTTCAATGATCTTATGAGAAGATATTTGATCTTGTGAGAAAATATTTCCGGCAATCCGAAGGGGCCGACTGGCAGAGTTTGCCAACGGGACTGCCAGCTGGAACAAAGCGATCCGGGCATTTCGGGCACCCGGCGCACCCGGTCGAAGGACAGTTTCAAAGTGCACGATTCTTCCCTCATGACAGCAAGGCAAAGTGAGAAACAGGCAGAACCCTGCACGATCAGCCTTTCATCCAACGCCGCAAGTCTCAGACAAAACCTGTTCTCCGATTCCCGAACACGCAACGACCGGGACAATATGATTCGCCTGTCGTTTGACAATAGTGCAGGCCGCGGATTGCTTGACTTCATCGAATTCAATCCGGATTTCAACATCATCGTCAGCGATTGTTTCTGGGCCCAAGCCGGCTTTATCAAATATGCCGGCGAAGGCTGGGTTCGGTTCAATTTCTGCATCGATGCAACCGCCTGTTTCGATTTCGAAGATCATGGCAGCTTCGAATTGCGGGGACAGGAATTGCGTGTTTTCTACCAACCGGAGGGCGTCAATTGCGGACATCGGATTGATGCAGGCGGGCGCTCCATCTGCGTCACTATTTCCGTCAAACGGCCCTACCTGGAGACAATCATTGGCAAGGCCCTCGACCTCTCACCCGCTCTTGCATCGCGAGATGCGACAGATGGTTTCTTTTTCAAACGCTTTGAACTTGCGCCCGCTTCCTTGCGTGCTGTCGCCGATCTTCTGAAAATGCGACACCGCGGAACGCTCAGGTTGCTCTATGCAAAGGCGAAATCCGAAGAACTTCTGGTCACGGCATTGTCTGGCGTGCAAATCGACGACACGCCAAGAGCACAACCGCTTTTGCGCAGCACCGATCGCCAACGCATATCCGAAGTGCGGGAAATACTGGATGGACAATTTGCCGATCCACCCTCTGTATCCGCTCTTGCCCGGCGCTTCGGCATCAATCGCAACAAGCTGGCCTATGGGTTTCGCGAGATGAACAATCGTTCCATGGGCGAATATATTTGCGAAAAACGTTTGGAGACGGCCTGGAGCCTGCTTCTGGACACGGACATGCCGGTCACGCTTGTTGCCAATGAAGTGGGTTACGCCCATGTGCAGAGCTTTTCGACCGCCTTTCGTCGCCGTTACGGATTCTCGCCCCGGTCCCTTCGCCACAATCCAACCGCTGATTAATGACAATCGCATAAGAAGCCGTGCGGCTGGCCTAAGACAGGGGCATCTGGTGATGGCAACGTCTGACCGAAACTTCATGAAGGTTCGGGAGACAGGAAAATGGCGAACAAGGCTGAAAAAATCAATTTTGTGCTGGTGCATGGGTCGTGGCACGACGGTCATTCCTGGCGCCACGTGGAAGAGCATCTCAGGAGTGCCGGACACACGACACAGGCGCCCACCTTGCCAGGGCGCGGTGAAGGCCGCGACGAAGACCAGGCTGACATCACATTTCAGGACTGCGCCGACACTGTAGCCAATGCCGTGATTACAGCCGGCTTGTCGGATATCGTTCTGGTCGGACACAGTGCCGGTGGGGCCGTCATTCGCAAGGCGGCGGAACAATTGGCCGACCGGATCAGGAGGATGGTCTATATTTCACCACTACTATCAAAGAACGGCGACTCGATACTCGCCGCCGTTCCGCCCGATTACGCCGCATTGTTCCGGGATATGGCTGCACAATCAGCCGACAATACCGTATTTCCACCCTGGCCGGTCTGGCGTGACGGTTTCATCGGCGATGCCGACGAGGCAACGGCAAGACAAGCATTCGATGAATTGCACCCCGAGCCCTTCGCGCCGATTGTCGAGCCGATCGATCTCACCCTGTTCGAGACGCTGCAACTCCCGGCCAGCTACATCAACCCGACGGAGGATGTCGTTTTTCCAATGGGTGAATGGGGATTTTTTCCGCGCATGTATCAGGCCGTCGCGCCCTGTCGCCTTGTGCAGATGAGCGGCGGGCACGAGGTCATGTATTCAGACCCCGAAGCGCTGGCAAAGGCGCTGATCATCGCAGGCCGCAACTGAGCGGGCGTAAAGATTTTGTCAAAACCAAAAAATATGCCCGGCAGGAACATACTGCCGGGCACATCAATTCGATAATCCCTATGCTCAGATTACGTAGGATTTCAGCGGCTCGAAACCGTTGAAAGCCACAGAGGAATAGGTGGACGTATAGGCCCCCGTTCCCTCGATCAGCACTTCGTCACCAATGGTCAGCGTTATCGGCAGCGGATAAGGGTTCTTTTCATACATGACATCGGCGCTGTCACAGGTGGGCCCGGCCAGAACGCAGGGCTCAAAGGCATCACCGTCACGGCTGGTGCGGATCGGATAACGGATGGCCTCATCCATTGTTTCCGCAAGGCCGCCGAATTTTCCGATGTCGAGATAGACCCAGCGGATCGCATCGTCTTTTGACTTTTTGGAAATCAGCACGACTTCCGTCTTGATAACCCCGGCATTGCCGACCATGGCACGTCCCGGTTCAATGATGGTTTCCGGAATCTGGTTGCCAAAATGTTTGCTCAGCGCGCAGAAAATAGCCTGTCCATAGGCTTCTGCCGACGGAATATCCTTCAGGTAGCGGCTGGGGAAACCGCCACCGAGATTGACCATTTTCAGCACAATGCCGTCTGCTGCCAAAGTTTCAAAGACGCCGCGCGCATCACCCAAAGCACGGTCCCAGGCATGCACGTCCGTCTGCTGCGAACCCACATGGAATGACACGCCATAGGGCTCCAGCCCAAGTGCGTAGGCATGACGCAGCACATCGGCAGCCATGGCCGGCACACAGCCGAATTTGCGTGACAAGGGCCATTCTGCGCCTTCGCCATCTGTCAACACACGACAGAATACCCGCGATCCGGGCGCAGCGCGTGCAATCTTTTCGACCTCTTCGGCGCAATCGACAGCAAACATTTTGACACCCAGCGCAAAGGCGCGGGCAACATCACGTTCCTTCTTGATCGTATTGCCGAAGGAAATGCGCTGCGGCGTGGCGCCGGCTTCCAGCGCCATTTCAATCTCTGTCACCGAAGCCGCATCAAAATTTGAACCCATAGCGGCGAGCAACCGCAAAATCTCAGGTGCGGGATTGGCCTTCACAGCATAGTAGATTGCACTGCTAGGCATTGCTCTTTTGAAGGTTGAAAAATTATCGCGAACAACATCCAGGTCAACAACGAGGCATGGACCATCTGGTCGTCGTGTATTGAGGAAGTCTATAATACGTTCAGTAGTCATCGGTTTCTCCCAACGAGATCCGGTCTGATCCGGACGACAAAGGCAAGCGATCACCCTTCGCGGAACCGATCGGTGGAAAAACCGGCTCAACAAATGCATGGTCGATGCGACGATGGAACAACGAGCCCGATCAGGGTCCGTAAGCTCCGGCTTTGTCTGCCTTGGATTGGATGGGAGTCCCAACCGCACTTCCGGCAATGAGGGTGTGCCTCTGCAGTAACCCCGGCTTATGGACAGCCGGCAGACACCATAAAGGCCCGCACCGTCGTTGCTTCAAGATGTCCTCGAACTGGCGGTTGGCCGACAGAACGACTGGAGGGGTTAGCTCCAGGTACCATACCGAATTCCTCACCTTATCGAGGGTCGGCGGACACCCACAGGCACGTGCGACTTTGGGCAAGGGCGACATAAGGCTTTGCGGCGTCACAATCAAGCGGTTTTTATGCAATATCTGAAGAAACCCGTTGAAGCTGCAATTGCACCCCATATGGACAATGCCGCACAAATGAGAAAAAATGAACGACAACTTCAAATCAGTTCAAAAACAAGAGACAATGAACCATGAATCAGGTGCGAACCGACCGCTTCAATGCGTTTCTTGACTGTGATGGTCCAACAATCGTCCCGATCCCGGGCGGCCCGCTCAGCCAAACGACCTTGGCGGTCAAGGATATTTTTGATGTGGCCGGTTACAAGACCGGTTGCGGCAATCCGCAAAAACTGGCGGAAGCCAGCCCGGCAACACGCACGGCTCCCACTGTGCAGATTCTTCTGGATGCTGGCGCGCAGTTCATTGGCAAGACCCAGACGGACGAATTGACCTTTTCCCTGAACGGCGAGAATGCACATTATCCGCGGCCCATCAATCCGGCTGCGCCGGAGCGCATCACCGGCGGCTCATCCTCCGGCTCCGTCGCTGCCGTCGCCGGCGGCCTTGCAGATATGGCTGCCGGTTCAGACACCGGCGGATCCATCCGCGCACCAGCCTCCTATTGCGGGTTGATAGGCCTGCGCACAAGCCAGGGCGCCATTTCGCTTGAAGGCGCCATGCCGCTGGCCGCCAGCTATGACACATTTGGCTGGTTTGCCCGCAATATGGACCTCTATGAAAAAATCGCAGCGCTGCTGCTGCCGCCATCCACCACCGCCTTTCGCCGGGTGCTGCGGCTCAGCGAATTGGACAATCTGCTGGCTGGGCCTGCAGAAAAAGCGGCTTTCGAGAACGCATTTCAGACCGTCGAACGGGTGGTCGGAACCGCCAGACCCGCAACTTTGACCGCCATGGACATCGATCAGCGTTACTGGTGCTTTCGCAAAACCCAGTCCTATGAGGCCTGGCGATATCACGGACCATGGATTGCTGCCGCCGAGCGCCATCTGGGACCGGGTGTCGGCGAACGATTTGCCTATGGCAGCACGATTGACGACCAGACCTACCATGCGGAAATGGCAAAGCGGGCAGAACTGGCGGATGAACTGCATCAATTGCTGGCAGACGATGGCCTGATCATCATGCCGACGGTGCCGGGTGCCGCGCCCGAAGCAAAGGCTTCGTTTGAAGCGGTGCAGACCTATCGCGAACAGGCCCTGCGACTGCTGTGTCATTCCGGGCTGTCCGGTCTGCCGGAACTCACCCTGCCCCTGTCATCGGTGCAGAGCGCACCATTCGGATTGTCCTTGCTTGGACCGCGCGGCTCCGACCGTGCCTTGCTGGCTTTGGGCAATCGCATCCTTCAGGCATCAGCGGCCAACAATGCAAACGGGACCGCCTGATGGATACACTGACACGCATTCGCGCCTTTATCGATGTTGTCGAAGCGGAGGGGTTTTCCGCTGCCGCCAGAGCCAATGGACGCTCCAAAGCGCTTTTGTCCAAATATGTCCGTGAACTGGAAGATGACCTTGGCGCGCTTCTTCTCAACCGTACGACACGCCAATTTTCGCTGACCGAGATCGGCCACACCTATTATCGCACCGCCACCGACATTCTCAGAGAAATAGACAATCTGGCCGATCTCGTTCGCGAAACCAGTACGGACCTGAAAGGCACGGTGCGCGTCTCGGCTCCCAGAACCTTCACCGATGCCGATATCGGCCGTTCGATGATCGACTTTGCACTTGCGCACCCGGACATCAAACTGGAAATCACCTCGGACGACCGCTTTGTCGATCTGGTCGAAGAGGGCTTCGATGTGGCCATTCGCATCACCAGCCTTGCCGATTCCGGTTTGATTGCCCGCAAGCTGGCCCCCTTCAAGGTTTATTTTTGCGCCAGCCCCGAATTCATCCGCACCCACCCGGAATTGAAGGTCCCCGCGGATCTGGCCAAAGTTCCCTGCATCACTGATACCAACAGTCGCACTTTGAGCAATTGGCGTTTTACCGGGGAAAACGGTGTATTGGAGACCGTGACTGTCAAGGGACCGATCGAGGTCAACAGCCCCTATGCCAGCATGCGGGCCGCAAGGGCCGGACTGGGCGTATCAATGGTCCCGGATTTCATTGCCTGGCCGATGCTCAAAAGCGGAGAGATTGTCTCCCTGTTTGAAAACCGGATTCCAGACAACGCAGGGATCTACGCCGTATATCCGCACCGGCGCTACCTGCCGGCCAAGGTTCGTGCCTTTGTCGATTATCTTGCCGACTGGTTCAAAAAAAATCCCGGATATTGCGATCCCTGAATTCTGGTTCACACAGGCATTTTCGCTCACCTCGTTTTCAAGTAGATCATTTTCAACAAACCATGTCCCAATCCGGCCTTTTTTTTCTGGCAAATGCTCTTTTTTGATGGGGAATCGCGCTGATGATGAAGCACTCCAAGCTATTGAAATTTGGCCTGATTCCAACGTCACTCCTGGCGGTATCGACAGGGTCAGCCCTTGCCCACCCGCATGTCTACGCCGAAGCCCGGCTGGAAATTGTCATCGGGGACACGGGCACCGTTGAGGAATTGCGCCATGTCTGGCGCTTTGACGACCTGTTTTCCTCCACCATTCTGCTCGATTTTGATACCAACGCCAATTTGAAGCTTGAATCGAGCGAATTGCTCGAAATTGGCAATGTGGTACGCGAATCTCTGGCTGATTATGACTATTACACCTCCATCAGCCACGATGGCCAAGCGGTAAAAATTCAGCCCCCGGATGCAATCCATGTTGACTTTCAGGACGGCCAGATTCTGATGTTCTTTGCGGTTCGACCCGAGACGCCATTGCCCTTGCAAGGGCTTTTGAGTTTTGGTGCCTATGATCCAACCATGTATGCGGCACTCGACTTTCTCACCGATGATGATCTTGTCGTCGACGGCCTGAGTCCAGGCTGCAGCAAGGCGATCATTCGCCCCGACCCCGATGAGGTCATGGCACAGAATGAAGCAACGCTTACCGACGCATTGTACAACAATCCGCAGGGCAATGATTTTTCAAAATTCTTCGCAACACGGCTTGAATTGACATGCTGAACAGGCATCTGCGGCGATCCATCATCATTGCCCTGTGCATGCTGATCCTGCCTTTCGTGTTGACGCCCGTGCTGGCGCAATCGTCCCTGGGCATCGGCACGGCCGAACCAACATTCAATGGCGGCGGGTTCTTCTCTTCCCTTTTCGGCTGGATCAACGCACAGCAGCAGGCCTTCTACCGATCCCTGTCCACAACCTTGAAGGCGATGCGCGAAGACCCGCAGCAACTCTGGATCCTGATCGGCCTGTCCTTTTCCTACGGCGTTTTCCACGCCGCCGGTCCCGGCCACGGCAAGGCTGTCATTTCATCCTATGTCATCGCCAATGAGCAGACCCTGCGCCGCGGCGTCGCCATATCCTTCATGGCGGCCTTCATGCAGGGTGCCGTGGCGATCGTGATCGTCGGCGTCACCTATTTTGCCCTGCGCGGCAGCGGCATATCCATGACCGAGGCGACCCATACCCTTGAAATAGCCAGCTACGGATTGATTGCCGGATTCGGCGGCTGGCTGCTGTGGAAAAAACTGCGCCCCGCTGCAAGGCACCAGCATCACATACACGATCACGGGCACGATCACGGGCACGATCACGGGCACGATCACGGGCACGGGCACGCGCACGCGCACCGGCATGATCACGGACACGACCATGAACACAGCCATGAACACGGCCATGGCGACCACCATCATCAGGGCGCCAGTGATGTCTGCGAGACCTGCGGCCATTCCCATGCACCGGACCCGGCAATACTGAGCGGCGAGCGGTTGAAACTGCGGGAAGCCTGGTCGGCCATCGTGGCAATCGGCCTGCGGCCCTGTTCAGGCGCATTGATCGTTTTGACCTTTGCCCTGCTGAACGGGCTTTATCTTGGCGGCATCCTGTCGGTGGCGGCCATGTCGATCGGCACGGCCATCACCGTGTCCATTTTGGCAACGCTGGCCGTATTGGCAAAGGGCGTGGCCATTCGTTTTGCCAGCAGTCAGTCAGCAGCCATGCGTATCGGCAATCTTATCGAGATCGCCGGAGCCCTGACTGTTCTGCTGCTTGGGCTTGTCCTGCTGGCCGCGGCGCTTCAGGCCTGATCGGAAGGGCTATTGTGGCGCCGCTGATAGCGGCCGCGCAACCAGAAGATTGCAAAAAAACCGACCACGAAGAGCCCCGCCAGCCCATAGCCCAACCAGGGCGATATCTCGCCCAGCGCAAGAACCAATGTCGGCATGGCCAGAAACACCAGCGCTATGACGGCGAGGATAATGGCGGCAGCGATTGCCGAGGATTTTGCACTGCTGTCTGACATGGCCCTGCTCCTGACTGATGGTGGATGGAATGTCATATATCTCATTAGAGCGCTTCATGAACAAATGGAATCATTTGATCATGAAGCGCTCAAGAAAGACTTTGACATACAATTGAAAAGAAATCGGCAATAGGCCATGAATGAGGATGCTCTGATTGGGGCATCACTAACAACAATTGGGAGAGTGTCCATGCAGACGATTGCGGCCTTTGATCGCATGGGAGAGGAAAACGCCTTTGCAGTCCTGGCACGGGCAGCGGCCCTTCAGGCAGAAGGCCGTGACATTATCAATCTGGGCATTGGCCAGCCGGATTTCAAAACACCGGCGCATATTGTCGAGGCAGCCATCAAGGCGCTGAAAGACGGCCATCACGGCTATACGCCGGCAAGTGGTCTGCCGCAGACCAGGGAGGCCGTTGTTCGCCGCACCATCACCATGACAGGTGTGGAGGTCTCGCCCGACCGGGTGATGATCATGCCCGGTGGCAAACCGACCATGTATGCGGCCATCACCATGTTTGGCGAGCCTGGCGCCGAAATTCTCTATCCTGACCCGGGCTTTCCGATCTATCGATCGATGATCGATTTCACCGGTGCAAAGGCCGTTCCCATTCCCATTCGCGAGGAAAACGGTTTTGCTTTTTCGGCTGAGGAAACCCTGTCCAAAATCACCCCGGCCACGCGTCTGCTGATTGTCAATTCACCCGCCAATCCAACCGGCGGCGTGACCCCGCGCAGCGAAATTGAAAAGCTGGTTGCCGGCCTTGCGCAACACCCGCATGTCGCCATCATGTCTGACGAGATCTATGACGTCATGACCTACGATGGTGAAAGCCACACCTCATTGCTGGGCTTTCCCGAGATCAGGGACAGGCTGATCATCCTCAATGGCTGGTCGAAAACCTGGGCCATGACAGGCTGGCGCATGGGATGGTCGATCTGGCCCGAGGGACCCGGCGGTGCCAGGCTCTATGACAATGTGCGCAAACTGGCGGTCAATTGCTGGTCCTGCGTGAACGCACCAAGCCAGTTTGCCGGCATTGCTGCCATTGATGGCCCGCAGGACGATGTCCATGCCATGCTCAAGGCCTTCGACAGCCGCCGCAAGCTGGTGGCAAGAAGGCTGAATGCCATCGACGACATCCGCTGCGCGACACCCAAGGGCGCCTTCTATGCCTTTCCGAATATCAAGGACACCGGCTTCAAATCCAAGGATCTGGCCGCCCGCCTGCTCGAAGAATCAGGCGTCGCTCTGGTGGGCGGGCCGGATTTCGGCGAATACGGCGAAGGCTATATCCGTTTTTCCTGCGCTGCCTCCGAAGAACAGATCGAAGCCGCCATCGAACGTTTTGCCGCGTTCCTGGAGAAAAACAAGGGCAGCTGACAGCCTATCGCCCCCTACCGCGTGACGATTTCCGGCCCCATCAGCGAATAGGGCAGGAAGGTCGACAGGACCGGCACATAGGTGACCAGAACAAGAAAGACAAAGAGCACGGCGACAAAGGGCAGCGCTGCGCGCACCACCTGCATGAGACTCATGCCCGTGATGCCCGATGTCACGAACAGGTTGAGACCGATGGGTGGCGTTACCATGCCGATCTCCATATTGACCACCATGATGATACCCAGATGCACCGGATCAATGCCCAGTTCCATGGCGATGGGAAAGACCACCGGCGCCACGATCAATAGCAGCCCTGACGGCTCCATGAATTGCCCGCCCAGCAGCAGCAGCACATTGACCGCGATCAGAAACGTGAACCAGGTGAACCCGGCATCCAGCATGATATCGGTAATGGCCTGCGGGATCCGTTCCGCTGTCAGCACATGCGCGAACAACAGCGCATTGACGATGATGAACATCAGCATGATGGTCGTCTTGGAAGCGTCGACCATCACCTTGCGGGTGTCTTCATTGAAGAAGACGGCAAAGGAATTGCGGCCCATCAAAGACAGATTGCGGCCCCAGATCGGCAGTCCGGCAGCCAGCGTCGCGGGTGCACGGGCAAGCCCTTCCTGACCCCGCCAGGCGATATAGGCAACGATGATCGCCACAGACAGGACCAGCCCCAATTGGGCCCGTCCCGCTGCGCTCACCGTCTCCATGTCGGCGGTTGCAAAAAACGACAGGATCATCCAGACGAAGAAAAAGGCAAGCGCATAGACCGAGGCTGAAAATCCGACCCGCGCAGACTTGCTGTCACTGTCCAGCACCCAGGGAACATCCTTCATCGGGCCCATGTCGCGGTAGATGAACAGGGCAATGAAAAACGCATAGACTGCCGCGACAGCCGCCGCCTCTGTGGGCGTGAAAACACCACCATAAATACCGCCGAGAATAATGATGATCAGGAACAGGCCCCAGCCTGCCTGTTTGCCACCATCAAGCAATTCGTGAAACCCCCTCCAGGGTTCGGCTGGCAAACCCTTGATCCGCGCCATCACATAGATGGCAACCATCAGCATCAGCCCGGCCACCAGACCTGGTATCACTCCCGCCAGAAACATGCGTCCGACAGAGACATCAGTTGCCGCCGAATAGACGACCATGACGATGGATGGGGGAATCAGGATGCCAAGTGTGCCCGCATTGGCTATGATGCCGGATGCGAATTCCTTGCTGTATCCGACCTCACGCATGCCGGCGATGGCGATCGAACCAATGGCCACGACGGTCGCCGGCGATGACCCGGACAATGCGGCAAACAACATGCAGGCCAGAACACTTGCCATGGCCAGCCCGCCGCGAAAGTGCCCCACCGTGGCAATGGCGAACCGGATGATTCGCTTGGCGACGCCGCCGGTGGACATGAAAGCCGATGCCAGGATGAAAAACGGAATGGCCAAGAGAGTGTAATTCTGTGATGCCGTGAACAGCTGCAGGGCAACCGATGACATGGAATCCTGCGAGAAGAAGGCAATCACCAGGATCGATGACAGTCCCAGCGACACCGCCACCGGAACGCCCATGAACAACAGCCCCAGAACCAGGACAAAGAGGATGAATGCGTCCATGAGTTCAGTCCTTGAATAGGTCTTTGTTTTCAGCGACCAGGTCTTCGGCTTCGTGGCTGGCAATGATCAGCTTTCGATCACCGTTCCAGATTTGCACCATCGCCTGCAGACTGCGGAAGGCAAACAGGGCAAGGCCCACCGGAAGAATGAGATAGGCGATCCAGCGCTGCACGCGTTCCTGCACACCCAGACTTTCCTGAACCCAGACAGGGTAGCGCAGATCATCAAGCCCGATGCCGATCTGGAACATCTTGCGCCAATAGAATACAGCGCCGCCCTTGGTATCGGCACCGAAATAGGCCAGCCACCCGGCCGACAGCAGCGTGATTGCATATATGACAGCGCAGAGGGCGCCAAACAGGGCAACAGCCCGGAATGCGCGCGCCGGAAGCAGTTGAATAAAGGCATCAACGCCCAGATGGCAACCAATCTTGATGCCATAGCTCATGCCGAACAGGATCATCCAGGCAAACAGGATGCGGGTGAACTCCAGCGCGCCGCCCCAACCGGTGTTGAAGCCGTAGCGCGCAATGACCTGCAGGAAGGAGACAATGGTAATCAGCGCCAATATCGACGCCAGAACATTCTCTTCAAACCGGGTGACGGCCTCCGGCCGGGCCCGCTCGATGAAAAACAGCGCCACGACGATCAGCACCATGCCCAGATAGGGCCAATAGGCTGCCATTTCATCCTCCCCCTTCAGATTTCAGGTCAGTACGCCAGATCCAAACCGATGCGCCTGTGTCTGTGTCTGTGTCTGTCCGGAATGCCCACAAAAGCGGGCATCCCGGTTTTGGTTCGCTTCAATTACTGATTGGCAGCAACGGCAGCGTCGATATTTTCCTTGCCGATGTCGGCTTCGAACTTCGCCCAGACGGGTTTCATTGTTTCAACCCAGACTTTGCGCTGCTCCGGTGTCAACTGGCGGATCGCGCCGCCGGCCGCAATGATGCCCTGCTTGGCCTCTTCATTGATGGCCTCGGCATTGGCATTGGCCTTGTTGACCTCCTCGGAAAAGATGGTGACGAACTGCTCGCGCACATCCTCAGGCAGGCTGTTGAGCCAATCCGTGGAGGTGATCGCCAGATAGGTCAGCAACTGATGGTTTGTTTCAGTGACCCCATCCTGAACCTCAAAGAACTTCTGCTTGTAGATGTTCGACCAGGTGTTTTCCTGTCCGTCCACCACACCGGTCTGAAGCGCGCCGTAGACTTCCTTGAAGGCCAGCTTCTGGGCTGATGCGCCCATGGCTTCGATCATCGCAACGGCCACGTCGGATGTCTGCACGCGGAACTTCAGACCATCGGCGTCCTCAGGCACCAGAAGCGGCTTGTTGGCGGAAAAATGCTTCAGACCATTATAGACATAGCCAAGGCCCGTATAACCCTTGTCCTCTATGGCTTTCAGCATTCCCTGACCGACTGGTCCCTGGGTGAAATTATTCACCGCAGCCATGGACGAAAACAGGAATGGCAGATCAAAAAGCCGATAGGCCTTTGTATAGGCCTCGAATTTCGACAGCGACGGCGCCGCCACCTGAACATCACCCAGCAGCAAGGCTTCCATCACCTTGTCATCATCGAACAATGTCGAATTCGGGTACACCTCCATGCAGGCCTTGCCATTCATCTCGTCATTGATGCGCGCAGCAATGGCCGTGGCCGCATCACCTTTTGGATGACCGGAATTTGCAGTCACATGGCTGAACTTGATAACAATCTCGCCATCATCACAGTCTTCCGCCATGGCATGACCGGCACTCAACATGATGGCAATGGCCGAAACGGCGCCCAATAATTTCTTCATATTATCCTCCTGAGGCGTGCTTGCGCACCGCCTGATTCTCCCGGATTGGATACTTGGATCCAATCAGATGACGATGGCCACCAAACCAGCAAAATTGCGGCGGTGACCCGGTATGACGGCAGTCGCCTGGGGTGAATTTCAAGCTTGGCTACGATAGTAGCCACTCCCCCCGAGTGACGATGTCCCGTCGACTATACACCTAGCAATATGCATGCCACACGGCTGGTCAAATGCCCGAATACGCAACAATCAAGCAATAACAGCAAGATAGCAAATCGCTGCGCCCCTGAGCCGCCGTGCCCGGGTCCCGGCCATGGGTAGCATGCTACACATGGCTTGCAGCCTGCGGGTAGCCAGCTACCCGAAAATGCGAACAAGCAGCGATTTCAGCGTTGCGCCTATTCCGTGGTCTCGAAGGAAATACCCAGCCGCTTGATCTTGTCGTAAAGCCCTTTGCGGGAAATACCCAGCGCTTCATAAACGGGTTTGAGCCCACCCTCATGGCGTGAAAGTTCCGTTTCAATCGCCGCCTTTTCAAAAGCCGCAACCCGGTTCGCCAGCGTTGGCGCCTGATCGCGCGTACCCTCAGAGGTCGTATCGAAACCGTTCCACATGCCCAGCACAAATCGATCGGCATAATTGCGCAATTCACGCACATTGCCCGGCCAGTCATGGTCCAGCAGCTGCGTTTCCAGATCGTGGTCGATATCGGGTATTTCTCGGCGATAGCGGGCACGCGCATCACGCGCCAGATGGAAAAACAGCAGCGGAATATCATCCTTGCGATCGCGCAGCGGCGGAATGGCCAGGGTGATGACGTTGAGCCGATAATAAAGATCAGATCGGAACGTTCCCTTGGCGCTTTCCTTTTCCAGGTCATATTTTGTCGCTGCCACGAAACGCACATCAAGTGTTATGACCTTGTTTGAGCCGAGCCGTTCCACGGTCCGCTCTTCAATGGCGCGCAGCAATTTGGCCTGAAGATCAAGCGGCATGGATTCGATTTCATCGAGAAATACGGTGCCGCCATGCGCATGTTCCAGCTTGCCGATGCGCAATTTCTGGGCGCCGGTAAAGGCCCCCGATTCATGGCCGAACAATTCTGATTCAAAGATTTCGGCAGGCAGGGCAGCGCAATTGATCGCAACAAAATTGCCCTTGGCCCGTGGACCATAATCATGCAGCGCCCGGGCCACGACCTCCTTGCCCGAACCGGTTTCTCCGACGATGAGAACATCGGCATCCGTTTCGGCAACGGCCTTGATCTGCCCGCGCAATTTGATGATCCCGGCGGATCGACCGACGAGTCGCTGGATCAGATCATGACGCTGGTCCAGTTCATTGCGCAACGTCCGGTTTTCCAGCACCAGCCGCCGTTTTTCCAGTGCCCGCTCGATCACTGTCGACAATCTGGATACGGGAAAGGGCTTTTCGATGAAATCATAGGCACCGCCGCGCATGGCCTCTACGGCAATCTGCACATCCCCGTGCCCGGTGATCAGGATAACGGGATAGGTCGGATCAATGGCCAGCGCCTTTTTGAGCAAGACCATGCCATCATCACCCGGCATTCGTATATCCGTCACCACAACGCCGTAATCGTCGCGCCCCAAAGCTTCCAGCACGCTGTCGGCGCGGCTATGGGCGATAACGTCCAGTCCTTCCAGTTCCAGAGCCTGCGCCAGGGCATGCCGCAAGTCGTCATCGTCATCAACAAGATGAATGGTTCCACTGATCAAGGCTGTTTACTCCGCTGCAATTTCCGCCGCTGCGGCCGGGCGCAGCCTCACAATGAAACAGGCACCCCCGCTGGGGCTCTCCTCCAGCTCAAGACGACCACCGAAATCATTCATAATGCTGCTGGCAATAGACAGGCCTATCCCGATACCCGCGCCAACATCCTTGGTGGTGAAAAACGGTTCAAAAATGGATTCGCGCTGGTCCGGCGGTATGCCCGGCCCATTGTCCTCGATGCGGACAATCACGCCCGCAGCCTCTTGGCTCGCCGAAATCACCACCCGGCCATCGGTCTGTCCTGCAAGTGCATCAACCGCATTGTTGATCAGATTGACAAAGACCTGCGAAAGACGGATCTGCCCGCCGAAGACCAGAAGCGGCTCCTCTTTCATGTTCACGACAAGGCTGACACCCGCCTTGCGCGCCTGCGGCCTGACAAGCATCAGGGCCTCGTCGATAATCGGTGCGAGTGCCACCGCTTTGACTTCGGTGCCGGGTTTTCGTGAGAAGGACAACAGGCTGCGCGAAAGGCTCGCCATGCGATCAACAAGCCGGTTGATACGGGTCAGATTGTCTGAAACATGCCTCGTCCGGCCACTGTCCAGAAAGCGGACGGCATTTTCGGAATAGGTACGGATGGCTGCCAGAGGCTGGTTGAATTCGTGGCTGAGGGCAGCGGACATCTGCCCCAGGGTTGCCAGTTTTGTCGCTTGAACCAATTCGGCCTGGGTTAATCGCAATTGTTCTTCGGCCTGCCATCTTTCATCGATTTCCCTTGAAAGCGAGACATTCGATTCACTCAGGGCCTTGGTGCGTTCGCGAACCAGTCGCTCCAGGCGCAACGCTGCTGCGCGATCCTGGCGCATGCGCAATTGCTGCGTTTCACGCTGTTGAACAAAAATGAAAATGATCAGGGCGAACAGCAGGCCAACAAGCCCCGCAATGGTTGCGCCCGTCCACCAGGCCACGACCAATGATCTTTCGCTGGACAGGACATGCAGCTTCCAGTCAAGCAACGGCAAATCGCGTGTCAGGTCGGCGTGCAGGAATTTGCCGTCCACCAGCACCTGCGCCGACGACCCGGCTTTCGACATGAGGTCATCCAGCGGCTTCAGCCGCCATTGCGGCTGATTGGTCAGGAATACCGTGCCTGCGTTGTCTGTGACAAATATCGGGTTGGTCGAGAGTGACCAGGCAGCCTCCACCGGATCAAAATCGACATAGACGGCAATCACGCCGATCAGCCGGTTTTCGCGACGAATGCCAAAAGCAAATGCATAGGCCCTTTGCTCGGACTCCAGAGAGATCGCCTGCCGGCCGAGTCGCCCCTGCCGGACAGCTTCCAACAATCTCTTGTGTTCTTCGCCCTGACCGGAAAACAATTCCCCGGCCGTGGCAAGAAGGCGCCCGTCGGGGTAAAGAAAGGCAACGTCCTTGGCGCCTGACATGCCGCCGATTTCAATGGCTTTTCTGCGCGCGGCTTCCTTTTGATCCCCGGCGCCCGGTTGAAAAAGCGCTATGACCGATGCCTCGCGGGACAGAAGCGGTGGAAGCAGCCGATATTTGTCGAGAATGCCGGACAGCGCCTCCGCCTGAACAGCCAGCGTCTCGGCGGCCTTGTTCTGCAATTGATCTTCAGCGCGTTGACGCCACCATTGTGCACTGGCAAGAATTGCAGCCACACTGACGACGCAAACCAGACACGCAACAATGAGACGTGTCCGGAGGAAATTTCTGCGTATGGATGCACCGCTGACCATCAGTGAATTCTATTCTCAATTGCCGCAGAATGCCACTTGCCAACCATGCCTTTCAAAGTTTCCCCGATAGCATGCGTTGACCAATGGCGACCGATTTAATCATCGCGAAAACCGACTGACCGATCCCCAGCTTCAACGCATCAAATGCGTATCGGGTGATCCTTGCACGCAACATCTGCCCGCTGACCTGCAGCAGAATTTCGACAAAGGGACTGTCGTCCAGCGCCAGATCATGGATCGTGGCCGGCAGGATATTGCGCACGCTGACATCATTGGGCATGGAAAGGGAAAGGGCAACATCACGCGCCTTGACGCGCATGCGCAACCGGTCGCCGACCGCCAGCCGCTCATTGACGATATAGAGCAGGCAGCCCTCTCCCAGCGCGATTTCACACAAACCGTATTCAGGCAGATATCGTGCCATGGTTCCCGTCAGCAGGGAACTGGCCTCATGGCGACCAAGCGCCGGACCAAATTCCAGCCGCGAGAACATCTCGACCGCATTGCCGGCACCCAGCACCCCCCCATCAGCCATCAGCACCAGCGTATCGGCAAGCCTGGCAACTTCATCGACTTCGTGACTGACGTAGACGATCGGCAGGCCGATTTCGTCACGCACCTCCTCCAGATAGGGCAGGATTTCGCGTTTACGCTGTTGATCCAGAGAGGCCAGCGGTTCGTCCATCAACAAGAGAGCCGGATCAGCCAATAACGCCCGTCCGATGGCCACCCGTTGCTTTTCGCCGCCAGACAGGGTTCGCGGATAACGCTCCAGCAGGCCATCAATGCCAAGCATCTGGGTAATGCGTCCGATGTCCGTGGTTGCCGACCTCTTGCCCGCCCATCGACCATAGGTCAGGTTGCGCAGCACCGACATGTGCGGGAACAGCCTTGCTTCCTGGAAGACCATACCGACGCGGCGGTCCGCAGGCGCAATGTCGATTCCTTTGTCGGCATCAAAAAGCACCCGGCCCATCACTGCGATGCGTCCGGCATCAGGCCTGACCAGACCCGCAATCATCTTCAGGACCGTCGTCTTGCCCGCGCCTGATTGGCCAAACAGGGCAGTGAGCCCCGGCCCCGCTTTGAATTCGGCAGCAAGCGCAAACTGATCAAGCCGCGCTTCAACGGCAACATCGAGCCCTTGCCCCTCCATCTTGGCGTCTTTCGCGTGGTCCGTCATTGGCGCGTCCACTTCCCCATACGCCTGCCGATCCATTCGGAAACCAGCACCGAGCCAATCGCAAGAAAGGCCGATACCGCGATCATCAGCATCACCGTCCTGTCACCCGACGGGCTTTGCAACAGGGAATAGATCGCCAGCGACAGGGTTTGGGTTTCCCCCGGTATGTTCGAGACAAAGGTGATGGTCGCACCGAATTCACCCAGCGCCTTGGCAAAACCAAGCACGGCACCGGCGAGCACGCCCGGCAGAACAAGAGGCAAGGTGATCGTGACGAAACGGGTCAGCCGCTTGGCGCCGAGCGTTGATGCGGCTTCTTCCAGGCCCCTGTCCAGCCCCTCGATGGACAGGCGCATCGGGCGCACCAGCAATGGAAAGGCCATGATTGCCGCCGCCAGGGCAGCCCCTGTCCAGTGGAAGGCGAATTGGATACCAAGAGCGTGAAACAGGTCGCCCAGATATCCATTGCGACCGAAGAGCACCAGCAGCATGTAACCGGTGACGACCGGTGGCATGACCAGCGGCAATGTGATCAACGCCTGAACGAGGCTTTTCCCGGCAAATTCATGGCGGGCCAGAAGCCAGGCCACAATGAATGCGATTGGTATCGAAAACACCATGGCCGTGGCTGCGATTTTCAGCGACAAAAAAATAATATCGATGACGTCGTTTCCCGTCATCGCCCTGTTGCCCCGCCCCGGGTTTCAGTCATCGGATGAAGGCCTGGTAAACCCGTAGTCAGCAAGCTCCCCGGCAGTTGCCGCAGCCTTGAAAAAATCGTAAAAGGCTTTTGCCTGCGGTCCCGCTGTGCGGGTGAGCGCAATCGGGTAGATGATGGGTTCATGTGTATCATATGAAAACCTGTAGACGATTTCGAGATTTTTTCCCATCCGGGCATCCGAACCATAGACGATCGCGTGGGAAACGTCTCCTCGGGCGGCCATGGCCAGAGCAACACGAACATTTTCCGCAAATGCCGCCTGCTGCATGACCTTGCGCCAAAGACCCAGATGATCCAGCGCCTGCCTGGCATAGATTCCCGCCGGCACATGGGCAGGATCGCCCATGGAAAACCGCTCTGAGCCCAGCCGACCTGCCAGTTCCCTTTCACTCAGTATATTTTTCTGCATACCGCCTGCAACAACGACCAATGTATTTCCTGCGACAGTGGAAACGCTCTGCGGATCGACCAGGCCGCGTTCCGCCAGATATCCCATCCAGGCGGGATTGGCAGAGATAAATATATCCGCCGGTGCGCCTGCCTCAATCTGACGGGCCAGCGTCCCCGAACCAGCGAAAGAGACCGTCACGGCCTTGCCGGTTTTCTCCCGGTAGGAATGAACAATGGATTCAACCGCATCCTTCATGCTCGCAGCGGCAAAGACCAGAGTTCTATCCGCACCATGTGCCGTCGACAGAAATCCTGTCAGCACCAATGGGAAAGTGGTCAAAAATGCAAGAAATACGATTGCGCGAAGGCGGGGCATCACATCCGGTGTCCAGTTGAATACAACCTGACAATAGAGACCTTGCGCACAGGAGTGAAGTTGTTTTCCCGCAAGAGTGCGCGGAAAAACAAAGACTTGCCCAGCACTTAACTGATAGGGGCACTTGACTGACAGGGCGCTTGACCAAAGGGGAAAACCCAGCCGCCAGGAGCTATTTCGCGCTGGCTCCGGAAACGGTGGCCTCAATGTGATCAATCAGCGCATCGGGCAGGCCAAGCCGCCCGGCCAGAAGATCCAGATAACCGCGCTCGGCCCTTAAATCAGGATCAATGGCCAGCCGCGATGCCGTATAGAGTTCAACCTTCTGTGCATCTGTTTGTGCGGTCGCAACAATGTCCTGCAGAGAAGTCGGATTTTGCAATTCCTGGTCAATGAAGGCCCTTGCGTCTTCAGCCATTCCAGCCACTGAAAGCCGGTCTGCAATGCGTGATCGCTCATCCTCGTCCACATGGCCATCGCTGTTTGCGGCGGCGATCATGGCACGCACCAGGGCCAGTGCAAAACTGTCATCAACCTTTTCGATATCCATATCGAAACCGGCCTCGACGGCCTCCGGGATGACCTTGACATCCAGTGGCTCGGGGGTGCTTTGAGGTGCTTTTCCAGCCTGATAGTTCTGGTAGGCCTGATAGCCAAGCCCGGCAATGGCAGCCATGCCGCCCAATTGAAGCGCTGAACCGGTGAGAGAACGGCCAACCCCGGTTCCAAGCAAAAGTGCTGCGATCACGCCGGTTGCAAGAGGATTTTGCTTGGCAAGTCGTGTTGCCTTACCGGCCTTGTCGCGCACGCTATCATCGGTTCCGGGGATTTTGGACCCCAGAAACTGGTCCAGTAGTGTCTTCGGATCGAACATTTCTGAAAGGCTCCCTCAGGATGAAATCATCTCCATCCCAGATAGGTGCGCCTTGTCGCTGTTTCAAACCCTGACATGCGACCTATATCGCGGCATGACCTATTTGCCCAACGCGGCGGCAGCGGCGGCAAGGACTGTGATCGCGTCCCAGTCACCGGCCTCGACCAGGGCTTTCGGCGCGACCCAGGAGCCGCCAACACACACGACATTGGGCAAAGCCAGATAATCCAGCGCCAGTGCCGGGGTGATGCCTCCGGTCGGACAAAACTGGATGCCGGCCAGCGGCGAGGACAGCGATTTCAGATAGGCAGCGCCACCGGCCTGTTCAGCCGGGAAAAATTTCATCACTGCATAACCCTCTTCGCGAAGAGCCATGACTTCGCTGGGCGTGGCGGCGCCGGGCAGGAGCGGCACCGGCATACGCCGCGCAGCATCCAGAATTTCCTGCGTGGTGCCAGGGCTGACGATGAATTTCGAACCGGCCTTGACCGCTGCTTCATAGTGCTTTGCGTTCAATATGGTGCCGGCACCGACCTCTGCGCCTTCCACTTCGTCGGCAACGGCTCTGATCGCCTCCAGCGCAGCATCGGTTCTCAACGTTATCTCAATGGCCTTCAGTCCACCCTTTACCAGCGCACGCGCCAGGGGAACGGCCGATGCGGCGTTGTCGATGACCAGAACCGGCACAACCGGTTGGAGTTGCAGAATCCCAAGCAATTTGTCTGTTTTTTTACCCATGTCACACCATTTTGCGATAATCACTCTTGCCGATACCATTTGACGGCACTGCCTGTCCACATGACCGGAGCATACAGGCTGATAGAACAGTGCAAAGATTGCACCGGATGCTGATAAGCGATATGGCGACAATCATGAGTAAAACAGATAAAACGACCGAGGCAATGAGCACAGATTTCCATGTCGCCGCCCTATATCATTTCACCCCGCTGACCCGGTTCGCCGATCTGCGTGAGCCGATACAGTCGGCCTGCGACAGACATGGCGTCAAGGGAACCCTGCTGCTGGCCAGTGAGGGTATCAATGGCACGATTGCCGGTGATCCCGGCGCGATTGCCGATGTCTTGCATTTCCTGCGGTCCATCCCCGAGTTTTCCAACATGGAACACAAGGAGAGCCGGGCTCAGGCCATGCCCTTCAACCGTATGAAGGTTCGCCTCAAAAAGGAAATAGTCACCATGGGGGTTGAAGGCATCGACCCGCTTGAAAGCGTCGGAACCTATGTCGATCCACAGGATTGGAACGCACTTATATCAGATCCTGATACGATTATCATCGACACCCGCAATGACTATGAAACGGCCATCGGACAATTCAAAGGTGCATTGGACCCGCACACAAAATCATTTCGTGAATTTCCCGACTGGGTGCGTAACAATACGGGCCTGCACAACAAGCCTAAAATCGCCATGTATTGCACTGGCGGCATCCGCTGCGAGAAGGCAACGGCCTTCATGAAAGCCGAAGGCTTTGAGGATGTCTTTCACCTCAAGGGCGGTATTTTGAAATATCTTGAAAACATCAGGCAGGAAGAAAGCCTTTGGGAAGGGTCCTGCTTTGTGTTTGACGAAAGAGTGTCCGTGACACACGGTCTGCAGGAGGGCGAGCACCAGCTTTGTCACGCCTGCCGCCAGCCCCTGACGCCGCAGGAAATGGAAAGCCCGAATTACGAGAAGGGTGTATCCTGCCCCTATTGCCACGAGGAACGAAGCCCTGAAGATCGTGCCCGCTATCGCGAACGGCAAAAACAGATTGCCCTGGCTAAATCACGTGGTGAGAAACATTTGGGAAGCTAAACTGTTTCACGCTCGAATGACTGCAGCGCCTTGAAGCGCTGCAGTCCCGATTTTCTGTTTCAGCCGATCAATTGTTGAAACCGACCTTGTCGACGAGCAGCGAGGCTGCCTTGCGGTTTTTGGCGATCTCCTCGAGCGGGATCGTGTCAGGCTTGATTTGACCGAAGGAGTTGACGATATCCGAGGCATTTGAATTCGGATCAACCGGATATTCAAACACCTGCTCCGCATAGATTTCCTGCCCCTTGGGACTGGCCAGAAATTCCATCAGCTTGATAGCCGCATCCTTGTTGGGTGCGTATTTGGCCAGCGCCATGCCGGAAATATTGACATGCGTGCCGCGATCGGCCGCATTCGGGAACAGAACCTTGATCGAATTTGCCCAGTCTTTCTGCTCCGGTTCCTTGTCGTTGGTCATCATCAGACCGACATAATAGGTATTGCCGATGCCCAGGTCACATTCGCCGGAAAAAACACCCTTGGCCTGAGCCCGGTCGTTGCCGCCAGGCTTGCGTGCCAGATTGTCTTTGACACCCGCCAGCCATTCTTCTGCTTTTTCTTCTCCCAGATGTGCAATCATCGAGGCAATCAGGGCGATATTATAGGCATGCTGACCGCTGCGAATACAGATCTTGCCCTTCCATTTGGGATCGGCAAGCTCTTCATAGGTGATTGCATCCTGCGCAACGCGGTCTTTTGATGCATAGACCACACGACCGCGGGTCGTCAGACCGTACCAATGCCCCTCGGGGTCACGGAAATTCTCAGGGATCGTCGCATTGATGTCCGCATCATCCACCGGTTGCGTGACCCCTTCGTCCTTGGCGCCGCTCAGACGACCGATATCGGTTGTCAGGATCAGGTCAGCCGGCGAGTTCTCACCTTCCGCCTTTATCCGCTCGACGAGTCCCTCGTTCAAATAGAGAACATTTGTCTTGATTCCCGTCTCTTCACTGAAGGCATCCAGAAGCGGCGCGATGAGATCGGGTTGGCGATAGGAATAGACATTGACCTCATCGGCAAAAGCCGATGTTCCAACGGTGGCCAAAAACAAAGCGGCCATACCGGCGCTGGAGAATGATTTCATGTGCATTTGAATTCCTTCGTGCGAGCACTTATATTTAACATGACACCGATACTCCTATTTAAATACCCCAGACAATAAAAGATGACAAGTATCTTCAATTTAAATTCACAATCCCATTGCCACGGCAGACCGAACATCCGACCATTCTGAATTAATTCTCTAAAAGAAACGCATTTTCAATAAGATACGCACGACCGGAAATGCACCATGTAAAACTTGACCAAAATAATCGAATTTAATAGAATGATTCTAAGTTATGGAGCCATCCCGCTCCGACAGAGGTACAACCAGCATGCGCGTGACCAAACAAACCAATTATGCAATCCGAATGCTGATGTATTGCGCAGCCAATCCCGGTGAATTGAGCCGCATACCGCAAATTGCCAAAGCCTATGGTGTTTCAGAGCTTTTTCTTTTCAAAATCCTCAAGCCGCTTGTCAAAGCCGGAATCGTCGAAACCGTGAGAGGCCGTAATGGTGGTATCAAGCTTGGCCGTCCGGCCGAGGATATCAGCCTGTTTGATGTCATTCGCGTTACCGAAGACAGCCTCGCCATGGCGGAATGTTTTGAAAATGATGCCGCGGATTGCCCGCTGGTCAGCAGTTGCGCACTAAATTCGGCGTGGCGCGAAGCGCTCAATGCATTCCTGAGCGTTCTTGCAACCCATACGATTGCAGATCTGTCCGCATCGCGCTTTGACATTGGCAGCCGGTTGGGCCTGCCCCAAATGCATGAAGCAACCACGAGCATCTGAACACATCAGATAGCGGCCGTGAGATAGGGGCAGCGGCATTTAAACTTTTTGCGAAATATCTGCTGGCGGGCAGCCGGGAAGCCTTTCCATGCAGCCCTGGCGAATTTCGCGCAATTCCTTCAAGGTGTCGCGAATCAACTCCTGCTTCATTTCAAGTTCCGCGATCGCTTTTGTTGTTTCCCTGACAACATAGTCCATCTGTTCTTCGCGCCCTTCGCCCTGCTCACCATACAGATCGAGAAAATGGCTGATCTGCACCAGGGTGGACCCGATGGTCTTGGCCCGCAGAATGAGCGCCAGCCGGGCGCGATCACGCCGCGTATAGACGCGGGACCCATTCACCCGGGCCGGGTGAATGAGATTTTTGTTTTCGTAAAAGCGTATCGTGCGTGTGGTTATGCCAAATTCCTCGGCGAGATCGGCAATACCAAAAAGTTCACGGCCTTCCGGGCCGCTGTCTTTTGATGCCATGGATCCAGCCGGGCCTGCACCCATCTGATCACGCATTCCAGCGTCTTTACGAAGGCTTGTCACTGTTTACAGCACCTGACCGAGTTTCATGGCAACACCCATGTCACCCTCGACCTTCAGCTTGCCCTGCATGAAAGCACCTGTCGGGTCGAGTTCACCGGCAACGATCGATTCCAAATCCTCCAGACTGACACCAATCGTGCAATCGGCTTCCTTGTCCACTGTGCTGACGGTCTGGTTGTCAATCACCAGCACGCCGTCATCACCGCAGTCAAATTTGACGACCTTGTCAAAGGAACCTGCAGCAACACGTTCTTTCATCGATTCCGCAATTTCAGCAACACTCATGTCCATACTCCTTGGCTTCATTCAGATTATCCATCCGATATACGCATCGGTGAACCGGATCGCAACGTCTTTTCGCTTAGATGAATCAATTGACCTATACGTCAAACAGTGAAATCATCTGCAATCAAGTCGTCAGGCACCCTGATTACAACGATAAACGACCAGTAGAATCGACCAACACACAATGGGACGGGAGGTCCAGATGCACCTGAGCGATGAGCACCATCAATTGCGCAATACGCTGACAAAATTCATCGAAACCGAGATCAACCCCCATGTCGATGAATGGGAAAAGGCCGAACAATTCCCAGCCCATGAGGTTTTCGGAAAATTGGGGGCTCTCGGATTGCTCGGTGTCAAATATGATCCGGACTACGGCGGACTGGGCCTGGATTTTTCCTATTCGATGGTCATGGCCGAAGCGCTGGGCGCCATCAATTGTGGCGGCGTCCCTATGGCAATTGGTGTCCAGACGGACATGTGCACGCCGGCGCTCAACCGTTTCGGCACCCCCGAACTGAAGGAAGAATGGCTGGCGCCATCCATTGCCGGCGAACTGGTGGGATGTATCGGTGTTTCCGAGGCCGGCGGTGGTTCCGATGTCGCGGCGATCAAGACCCAGGCCAGGGTTGACGGAGACGACTATGTCATCAACGGCTCCAAGATGTGGATCACCAATGGACTGCAGGCAGACTGGTGCTGCCTGCTGGCCAATACGGGCGAAGGCAAGGCGCACAAGAACAAGTCGCTGATCATTGTTCCCCTGGATTCCAAAGGCGTCGAACGTCAGAAAATCAACAAGATCGGCATGCACTCATCCGACACCGCACAACTGTTTTTTGACGAAGTGCGGGTACCCCGCCGTTACCTCGTCGGCCAGGAAGGCCATGGTTTTACCATGCAGATGCTGCAGTTTCAGGAGGAGCGCCTTTGGGTGGCAGCCTCAAGCCTGCTGTCCCTCGACCGCCTGATCGATCAGACGATTGACTATACACGACAACGCAAGGCATTCGGACGCTCCATTCTGGACAATCAGGCCGTGCACTTCCGCTTGTCGGAACTGCGCACCGAGGTCGAAGCGCTGCGCGCACTCACCTGGCGCGCCATTGAAGATTACGTCGGCGGCAAGGACGCAACCCGACTGGCTTCCATGGCGAAACTGAAAAGCGGCAGGCTCTATCGCGAAGTGGCCGATTCCTGTCTGCAATATTGGGGCGGAATGGGCTTTACAGCCGAAAACCCGGTTAGCCGCGCCTATCGGGACGGACGATTGGGCTCAATCGGCGGCGGCGCCGACGAAGTCATGCTCAACATTATCTGCAAACTCGAAGGCACATTCCCAGCGTCCTGAATCACGGGTTCTTCAGGTAACTGTCGATCATTTTGACGAGTTCATTGAACAACACTTCGGGGTCCTCGTCATCATCGGTCTGCATGAGATCAAAAACGGTAGTGATCGTCTCGACAACAATGCGGCCGCGTATGCTCTGGTCGCCTTTGTAATCGGGTTCAAGCCGTTCCAATATGGGAACAAATTGCCGGGACGCAGCTTGTATGGTCTTTTGATTGAGATCCCAAAGTGTTGGCGAGGCGTGCAACGCCTTGCGTAGTGCTGCGGAGCCCCGTTGGCTCATTCGGTTTTTGGCCAGATCACCGAGTGATTCAACGAAAATGTCGACCCAATGCCTCGGGTCTTGAGACATCTTCTGATAATATTCTATCTGGCTTTCGTATATGACGCCGAACTGCCGCTCATAGAGTTCAGCCAGCACCTGGTGCTTGTTTGGAAAATAACTGTATGCCGCAGCAACGTTGATGCCGGCCTTGTCGGCGATCTTCTGCATCGTCAGCCCGACAAATCCGCCTTCTTCAAGAAGGTCGATCGTCGCTTCCAGAATCGAGCGCACAGTCTCTTTGGAACGCTGTTGTTGCGGCAATCGGCGCCCCGGCACAGCCAATGGATCCACAATATTTTTCTGCTTGCCCGTCATCCGTTCAGGTCCATCTATTGCGTTTTGCACCCGACTGCGATCCGGAGACACCAGATCATTTGGTTGGGGCGGGCTTTTCTTCTGCAATCCATTTCCCGGCCAAAAGCGCCATCCTCGACAGTGACGAAGTTCAACAGCTTTTCAGATAATTGCGAACCAATTTGACCAATTCATCAAGCATTTTTCCGGCATCAACGTCTTTCTCGGTTTGCGACAGTTCAAGAACCGTCGAAATGACCGATGCCAGCACTTTGGCGCGCACTTTGTTGCCTTTCGCATAGCCCGGATCCACCTTGTCCAGAAAATCCATCATCCGCTGCTCCACCCGTTCATGGTTCTTTCGATGGAGTTCCCAAAGAGGAGGCGATGCATACATCGCACGGGTCAGGGCAGCATTGCCACGCTGTTCATCCAGCATTCTGGCGAGGCCACGGAGAGATTCAGCATAGGCGTCAGCCCAATCCGCATCCTTTTGAAGGATCCCTTCATAGTCTTGATCGCGAATAACATAGCGTTCCTGAACCAGCCGATTGTTCAGTTCAGAAACCACCTGATGTTTGTTGGGGAAATAGCTGTAGACTGCGGCCACATTGATGCCCGCAGTCTCGGCAATCTTCTGCATTGTCAGACTGGCGAAACCTTCAACCTCGATCAGATCGATTGTCGCTTCCATAATGAGGCGAACTGTCTCTTTTGAACGGCGTTGTTTTGGCAAGCGGCGACCAGGGACCAACATCGGGTTGGTTTGTCTCTCCTGATTGCTTGCCATCAATTCGCACCTGTTTAATATATCACATATTAGCAGCGCCGAATATGCAATGGCAACGTAAAAATGAATTGTTTATTTTCGCATATCCACACAAAGGCCTTGCATCAAAATCAGCCACGCCACGATGCGATCCTCTTCAAACGGTCAAGACAGACCCCATCGCACTTCAAACAACCCAATATCATTCAATCTGCCTCTGGTGCATGTGACTGCGGCCCAGTGGAGTCAGCACCCGGCAAACGGCAAAGCGAGAGAACCAAAGGCGTGTTTTATCACGGTTGCTCAAGGGGCATACTTGTTGATAGTCTCACTTTCGAGGAATTCTAAATCCAGGCTGGTACGCGCAGCTCGCATTGTGCGAGAAACCGGCCGCTATGGAGATGTAAAAACAAGGACAAAGCCCGGGCGGCACGGACAGTGAACCCTCCAGAACAGACATGGACAATTTGGCCGGCAAACGGCCGATATCATTTGCAGGTTTGAAACGGGAAGACTGAAGTTCAACAATGGCAGCAGTATTCTATTCCCCTTTTCTCGTCAGCGCATCGGTACTCGTCGCCATCATGGCGGCCTTTACCTGCCTGCGACTGACCAACGGATTGCGCAAACTGCCGGTCTCGCGCCGCAAGGTGCGCATCGCGCAAGCATCTCTGGCGCTCGGCGGTGGCATCTGGTCCATGCACTTTATTGGAATGCTCGCCGTCAGACTTCCCTTTGTCGTCACCTACAGCCCCTTGCTCACGCTCAGTTCTGCCCTGATCGCAATTCTGATTACCGGTGTTGGCCTGTTGCTGCTGCATTTTGGCCAACGCACGAATCTGCGGATCCTGATCTCCGGATCCTTCATGGGCGTCGGCATTGCTTCCATGCACTATACCGGAATGGCTGCCATATCGGCCAATTGCATTGTCAGCTACAGGCCCATGGGCATTGTGCTGGCAATCGCCATATCAATCGCCGCATCGACCTTTGCCATGTGGCTGGCCTATTCCAGCCGGTCGTTGGTGCGCACTGCAATCGGCGCCGTGGTTCTCGGCCTTTCCATATCGGCCATGCACTATGTGGCCATGTTCAATACGAATTTTCTGCAGGATTCCACATTTGTCGCCAGCCCCGTTTCGGCCCTTGACCCGCAGATATTGGCCATTTCCGTCAGCCTCAGCGCCTTTGTGATCTGTGGTCTTTTTCTGCTGCTTGCAGTACCCATGGAAGAAACTGCTGTGGCATCACAGGCCCCAATGGCGGATGCACCTGAGATCACAGAGCCCGTCACCATACAGACCCCAACACCCAAGGCGCCCGGTCTGGCGCTCAGCCGGGCGAGCAACCAGGCTCCCCGTGCCAAGGACAGTATTCCCTATGAGAAAGAGGGTACAGTCCGCTTCATGAACACAGATCGCATTCTGGCCATCGAAAGCGATGGCCATTACACCAAGATCCGCACCGGAGAGGATGCGCTTTTCTGCCCCTGGTCCATGTCAAAGGTGGAAAACAGCCAGCTTGCCAACCGTTTCCTGAAAACCCATCGCCGTTTTCTGGTCAATCCCTCCCATATCAACGGATTGAAGAAAGTCGGTGACCAGCTCTATTGCTATCTCGGCAAGGCATCCGAGCTGGAAGTTCCGGTCAGCCGTTCACGCGCCAAAGACCTGCGCAATCTCCTGGGAATTTGAGACCCATTGCGGATCTGGTGGCGGTTTGCCGTGTCTGAGACACCGAAAAACCGAAAGATTGCGCTTTTTCATGCGCCTGCCATTCGTGCAAAATAAGCACCGTCCGTGCAAAAAACCGGACTTTGGTGAACCGTGGTTTTTCTTTCACCGTGACAACAGCGCACACTTGCCTCCAACCGCGATCAGGTCTGGGAGGAACTTTATGATACCGGGTTCATTTGACTACCATCGGCCATCAACCATTGATGAAGCCATTGGTCTGCTGGCAAGCCACGTCGGCGACGCCCTCATACTCGCAGGCGGCCACAGCCTGATACCGATGATGAAACTGCGCATGGCAACGCCGGAACATCTCATCGATATTCAGGACATCTACGACCTGTCCGCCATATCCATCGGCGCGGATCAAATCGACATTGGCGCCACCGTCACACAGGCGCAACTGATCCATTCTGAGGAACTGGCTGACTGCTGCCCGATCCTGCGCGAGACATCCCTGCAGATTGCCGATCCGCAAATTCGCAATCTCGGCACGATCGGCGGCAATGTGGCCAATGGCGACCCGGGCAATGACATGCCGGCGATCATGCAATTGCTGGACGCCGACTATGTGCTTCAGGGGCCTGACGGAACCCGCACGGTCAAGGCCCGCGCCTATTATGAGGCTGCCTATTTTACCGCCCGCAGTGAAAACGAAATATTGACGTCCATTCGTTTTGCCAAACCGGCAGCCGGACATGGCTCCAGCTACCACAAGCAGAAGCGCAAGATCGGTGACTACGCCACGGCGGCCGCAGCTGTCATGCTGGAGGTTTCGAATGGCACCTGCACCAGTGCATCCATCGCAATGACCAATCTGGCCGACACACCGCTCTGGGCTGAAGCTGCCGCCCATGCATTGATCGGCAGCGCTCTGGATGCGGATGCCATCGCGGCAGCTGTCGCGGCTGCGCGCGCCATCACCAATCCCGCATCGGACGGACGCGGACCGGCGGAATATCGCACCCATCTGGCCGGCATTATGGTCAAACGGGCGATCGAGACCGCCCATGCACGCGCCGGCTAGGTCCAGCGCATCAATGCTCAGAGCCATCCGTGTTCATATATTTCGGAGAATTCCATGTCCAAGACACATGTTAAAATGACCATCAACGGCGATGAAGTGGAGGCCCTGGCCGAACCGCGCACGCTGCTCATTCATTTCCTGCGCGAGGAACTTGGCCTGACCGGTCCGCATATCGGCTGCGACACCAGCCATTGCGGCGCCTGCACGATTGATCTTGACGGCAAATCGGTCAAATCCTGCACGATCTTTGTCGCTCAGGCGCAAAATGCAGAGATCACCACCATCGAGGGCATCGCCCATCCGGATGGGACATTGCACGCACTGCAGGAGGCTTTCCGCCAACATCATGGATTGCAATGCGGTTTCTGCACGCCGGGCATGATCACCCGCGCCTATCGGTTGCTGCAGGAAAATCCCAATCCCACCGAGGAAGAGATTCGCTACGGCATCAGTGGCAACCTTTGCCGCTGCACCGGCTACCAGAATATCGTCAAGGCCATTCAGGTCGCAGCCGAAGAACTTTCGGTCAAGGAGGCAGCACAATGAATGTTCAATCCCCACCCACCGACAAGCAACGCATCGAAAAATTGCAGGGCCTGGGTTCCTCCCGTAAACGGGTTGAAGACGCCCGCTTCACCCAGGGCAAAGGCAATTATGTCGACGATATCAAACTGCCCGGCATGCTGTTTGGCGATTTCGTGCGCTCGCCCTACGGCCACGCGCGCATCAAATCCATCAACAAGGATGCCGCACTGGCGGTGCCAGGTGTCGTCGCGGTGCTGACCGCCGAGGATCTCAAACCCTTGAACCTGCATTACATGCCAACTCTGGCGGGCGATGTTCAGGCCGTGCTGGCGGATGAAAAAGTGCTTTTCCAGGCGCAGGAAGTGGCCTTTGTGGTTGCCAAGGATCGCTACATTGCCGCAGACGCCTGCGAGCTGGTGGAAGTCGAATATGAAGAGCTTCCCGCACTGGTGGATGCCTTCAAGGCCATGGACGCTGATGCGCCTCTGCTGCGCGAAGACATCAAGGACAAGATGGAAGGCGCCCACGGCGCGCGCGCCCATTACAATCACATTTTCCATTGGGACTGCGGTGACGAGGAAGGCGCCAACAAGGCGCTGGCCGATGCCGATGTCACCGTTGAGGAAATGATCACCTACCAGCGTGTGCACCCCTGCCCTCTGGAAACCTGCGGCTGCATTGCCTCGATGGACAAGATCAATGGCAAGCTGACCCTTTGGGGCACGTTCCAGGCGCCCCATGCGGTGCGCACCGTGGCCTCGCTGATTACCAATATTCCAGAGCACAAGATCCGCGTCGTTTCACCCGATATCGGTGGTGGCTTCGGCAACAAGGTGGGCGTCTATCCCGGCTATATCTGCTCGGCCGTCGCCTCCATCGTCACCGGCGTTCCGATCAAATGGGTCGAAGACCGCATGGAGAACCTGTCCGCAACGGCCTTTGCCCGCGACTATCACATGACCGGCAAACTGGCGGCGACAAAGGATGGCGTGATCACCGGGTTGCATTGCCACGTTCTGGCGGACCACGGGGCATTTGACGCCTGCGCCGACCCGACCAAATTTCCCGCCGGCTTTTTCAATATCTGCACCGGCTCCTACGATATTCCGGTTGCCTATTGCGGCGTCGATGGCGTCTACACCAACAAGGCGCCGGGCGGCGTCGCCTATCGCTGCTCCTTCCGGGTGACGGAAGCGGCCTACATGATCGAGCGGATGGTCGATATTCTGGCCCGCAAACTCGACATGGATCCGGCCGAACTGCGGATGAAAAACTTCATCAAGAAGGAACAGTTTCCCTACACCTCCGCCCTGGGCTGGGAATATGACAGCGGCGACTATCACACAGCACTCGAAAAGGGCATGGAGAGTGTTTCCTACAAGGCCCTGCGCGCAGAACAGGTGGAAAACCGCGCCGCCTTTGAACGCGGCGAGACCCGCAAGCTGATGGGCATTGGTGTTGCCTTTTTCACCGAGATCGTCGGGGCAGGCCCCGTCAAGAACTGTGACATTCTAGGCCTTGGCATGTTTGACAGCTGCGAGATCCGCATCCACCCGACCGGCTCGGCCATTGCCAGGCTCGGCACCATCAGCCAGGGTCAGGGACATGCCACGACCTTCGCCCAGATTCTGGCCACTGAAATCGGTATTCCCGCCGAAGACATCACGCTGGAAGAAGGCGACACGGACACGGCGCCCTACGGTCTTGGAACCTATGGCTCACGCTCGACTCCGGTTGCAGGCGCCGCAACGGCCATGGCGGGACGCAAAATCCGCGCCAAGGCGCAGATGATCGCCGCCTATCTGCTGGAAGTCCATGAGGGTGATCTGGAATGGGATATCGACCGCTTTCAGGTCAAGGGTAATCCGGAGGCCCACAAGACCATGAAGGAAATTGCCTTCGCCTCCTACAATCAGGCCATTCCGGGGCTGGAGCCAGGACTTGAAGCGGTCTCCTATTACGACCCGCCCAACATGACCTACCCGTTCGGCGCCTATATCTGCGTGGTCGACATCGACGTCGACACCGGTGTGACCGATATCCGCAGCTTCTACGCGCTGGATGATTGCGGCACACGCATCAATCCGATGATCATCGAGGGCCAGGTGCATGGCGGATTGACCGAAGCGCTGGCGATCGCCATGGGTCAGGAGATTTCCTATGACGAAATCGGCAATATCAAGGGCGGCAGCCTGATGGATTTCTACCTGCCGACGGCAGTTGAAACCCCCATGTGGACGACCGACTTTACCACGACGCCGAGCCCGCACCATCCGATCGGCGCCAAGGGTGTCGGCGAAAGTCCCAATGTCGGCGGTGTCCCGGCTTTTTCAAACGCCGTTCATGATGCCTTTGCTCACAAGGGCCTGACCCATACGCAAATGCCGCATGATCATTGGCGGGTCTGGAAAACCGCACAAAAACTCGGCCTGACCGACTAGGTTCCTCTCCGCGTCGCCGCCAATTTTGCGGCGGCGCGGACCCTCTTGTCTTCATTTGCGTGAGCCGTTCATGAGTGTCATAAATGATATCGGGTCAAAACTTGCAGCTGTCGGCTATATAGCCGACGAACCCTTGAGTGTTGCCCTGCAATTGACTTTGGATCTGGCGCGTCCATTGTTGCTGGAAGGCGAAGCCGGTGTTGGCAAGACCGAAACGGCCAAAGCCCTGGCAAAGGTACTGGATACCAGACTGATCCGGCTGCAATGTTATGAAGGCCTGGACGCCACATCGACGATCTATGAATGGAACTACCAGAAACAGCTTCTGGCCATTCGCGCACGCGAACACGATCGGCTTTCTTCCTCCGCAATCGAGAAGCAGATCTTTTCGGAAGACTTTCTGCTGCGGCGACCGCTGCTGGAGGCCATCAGCCAGGAAAAAAGCCCGGTTCTGCTGATCGACGAGATTGACCGGGCGGACGAGGAATTTGAGGCCTACCTGCTGGAACTCCTGTCGGATTTTCAGGTCACCATACCTGAACTCGGCACCATCGAGGCAACCAGCCGGCCCTATGTCATCCTGACGTCAAATGGCACACGCGAACTCTCCGACGCATTGCGGCGGCGCTGTCTCTACAGCTATGTCGAATTCCCCGATCACCAGCGGGAGCTGGATATTCTGCGTGCCAAATTACCGGATCTTGAGGCAAATCTTGCCAGCGAAATTGTCGGCTTTGTCCAGAACCTGCGAAAGGAGGATCTGGAGAAGAAACCCGGCATTGCCGAGACCCTGGACTGGGCGGCAGCTCTGGTCGGCATGGACGTCCATTCCTTGCTGGATGATCCCGACAAGGTGACTTCCAGCATGATCTGCCTTTTGAAGACGGAATCGGACCTCAAGTCCGCACCGAGGGAACTGGTGTCACGGCTGGCCGGAAAGGCCGCCTGATGACGCCATCGCAGACCAGCGCGGCCCCGGCCCTCCTGAGCAAGCGGATCATTGATTTTACCAATCACATGCGGGCCAATGGTTTCACCATGGGGCCACAGGAATGCATCAGGATTGCGCAACACCTCTCATCCAAACCATTGCCGACGATGCAACGTGTGCGGCTCGAACTGAAAACCCTGCTGGCCGGAGACAGGCAGGAATGGTCGCGCTTTGATGATCTTTTCGAGGCCTATTGGATAAAATCCGGCCGTACAAGGGCATCTCTACAGCAAAAATCTTCGCCCCATATCACAAGGCCCGAGCGCCCGGCGCCCTTGTGGCAACAGCATCTGAGCGACAATCGGCCTGAAGGGGATGGCAAGACCCCGCAGATTGAGTTTGAAACCGGCGACCAGCCCGCCGGCAAGGCAAGCGGCAGGCTGATCGCTGCAAAACATTCGGTCAACCGGAAAACCGATCTGAAAAACATCGTTGACCCGGACGAGATAAGGGCTGCGGAAGCGCTTGCCCTGCAACTGGCCCGGGCCATGCGATACCGCCTGTCCCGCCGCTATAAAACCGCGAAAAAAGGCAACCGCCTGGATCTGCGCAAAACCATCCGTTCCGCGCTGCCGCGTGGCGGCGAGCCGATCGAATTGTTTCGCCGCTCAACCCGCCCCAGGCCGGTTCATATCATCGTCTTTCTGGACGTATCGGGTTCGATGAAACATTACAGCCGTTTCTTCCTGCAATTTGTCAAAGGCCTGGTCTGCGCCTGGTTGCATTCCGATGCCTTCGTCTTCCACACCCGTCTCATCCACGTCACTGACGCCGTGCGAGACCGCAATTCAGCGCGCGCGATGACCCGTCTGGCACTGATGGCGGAGGGTTTTGGCGGCGGTACGAAACTTGGAGAATGCCTCGGCCAATTCAACCGGCATTATGCCCGTAAAATGGCCAATTCACGCACCGTCGCCATCGTCCTGAGCGATGGATACGATACCGGCGCACCGGAAAAGCTGGAAGCCGAACTGGCGCGCATGAAGAAGCACATCAGAAAACTCATCTGGCTCAATCCGCTTCTGGGCTGGAAGAATTATGCACCGATTACCGCCGCCATGCTGGCCGCACGACCGCATATCGACTATTTTGCCGCAGCCAATACCCTTGAAAGCCTTGCAGCCCTTGAGCCGCAATTGGCGCAATTGTGAGGGAAAGATATGAAACTCTCTGAAAGCACCCTGTATCTGATCGAACAATTGCGCGGCAGCGGCCAAAGCTTCTGCATCGCAACCATCGTGCGCACCAAACATGCAACCTCGGCCAAACCGGGCGCCAAGGGCGTGGTCACCGAAGACGGTGTATTGCACGGCTTTCTGGGCGGTGGATGCGTAACCGGGGCGATCCGGAAGGAAGGCCTCAAGGCGCTGCAGACACAGGAACCGGGAATGATCCGCATCAAACCGAAGGATGAGGTCGTGGCCCCGGTCGATACCGATGGAACCACCTTGCATAAATCATCCTGCCCCAGCGGCGGCACGGTAGAGGTTTTTCTCGAACCGATGAAAGCCACCCGGCGCCTGATTGTTCTGGGCGCCTCGCCCATCGCCCGAACCCTCGTCGATATCGCCCGGACAATTGGCTATCGGACCATCGTCGGCCTGTCCGGTGCAAACACCGAGGACATGGATGCCGCCGATGAGATCTGCCCGGACTTTGCCACGGCGGCCGGTCAGGCCGGCCCCAATGATGCACTGGTTCTTTCAACCCAGGGGCGGCGCGACCGCGAGGCCTTGCGTGCAGCCCTCGCGTCAAACGCCGGCTATATCGGCATGGTCGCAAGCCGCCACAAATTCCAGACGCTCACACAAGACTTTGCCAATGAGCCGCAGTTGGGTGCTCGCATTACGGATATCCACGCCCCTGCCGGCCTCGATATCAAGGCCGTGGAGCCTGAGGAAATTGCCCTTTCAATCATCAGCCAGATCGTCGCCCTGCGTCGCAGCAGGCAGATTGAAGGCGTATCGGAAAACAGCGATGAAAGCGCGGTTGAGGGTACCGGCTAAAGCAGGCCATGGCTGAGTAACCGGCACGAATGCAGCGAATGCGGGTGCGCCGTACAGACAAAACATTGGACCCATGAAACAAGAAACGCTAGCAAGGGTGGAAACATCACCAATTCGGGAAAGAGACAATGCTTGAGAACCTGAAGCCAGCCCCGCCGGACAAAATTCTTGCGCTTATGGCGCAATATCGTGAAGACCCACGCGAGAACAAGCTGGATCTGGGCGTCGGCGTCTACAAGGACGAGACGGGCGACACCCCGATCATGCGCGCCATTCGTATCGCCGAAAAGCGCCTTCATGAGGAGCAGACGACAAAATCCTATGTCAGCGTTCAGGGCGACAAGGAGTTCTGCCAGGCGATGGGAGAGATTGTCCTGGGCGATGCGGTTCCGGCCGATCGGTTGCGCGTGTGCCAGACCGCCGGCGGTTCCGGAGCGCTTTCCGTAATCGCACTCATGCTCAACCGGGCCCGCGTTGGCGCAACCATCTGGTTGTCTGACCCGACCTGGCCCAATCACCTGCCGCTCCTGACGGGAGCCGGCCTCAAGCCGCAATCCTACCCCTATTACGACTCGGAAACCGGCCAGATCAGATTCGAAGCCATGCTGGGGTCACTGCGCACGGCAATGGCTGGCGATATTCTGCTGTTGCACGGATGCTGTCACAACCCGACCGGTGCCGACCTGAACCTGGAACAATGGCAGATCATTGCCGATCTGTGCAAGGAAAGGGGTCTGCTGCCCTTTGTCGATTTCGCCTATCTGGGTTTTGGCGACGGTCTGGAAAAAGATGCAGCCGGCCTGCGCCTTCTGGCAAGCCAGGTTCCTGAACTGGTGATTGCGGCCAGTTGCTCCAAGAACTTCGCAGTCTACCGGGACCGCGTCGGCGCCGCCCTTTTGGTCGCGGCCAATGCCGGCGAGGCAGATATTGGTTTGAGCCAATTGCTTTCCGTGACACGCAGCGTCTACTCCATGCCGCCGGACCATGGCGCAGCCCTTGTACGCATGGTCTTGACCGATCCGCAATTGCGCGCCGACTGGATGGCGGAGCTCGAGGGGATGCGCCAGCGCATGGAATCGCTTCGTCGCGATTTTGCAGACGCCTTGCGTCGTGCCTCGAACAGTTCCCGTTTCGATTTCATCGCCGGTCAAAAAGGCATGTTTTCACGCCTTGGCCTGTCGCCAGAGCAGATAGACACGCTGCGCGAGGAACACGGCATTTATATTGTTGGCGACAGTCGCATCAATATTGCCGGCCTGCCGGGCGACAAGCTCGACGAATTGGCGCGCGCCATCGTGGCAACATCCACCTGACTTTATAAAACCAATGCAGGGCGCAAAGGAATCCGGGCCCTGCATTGGTTGATGCGCCTGCAACAACCCCTTATGGGCAGCGGTGGCGCAACGCCACCAAACCCTGCGCATAAAGCGCAGGGCCGAGGTTTTGTGGTGCAAATACCTCTTCCGGCAGAACCGGCCCCCTGTCTTTACATCAGACATCGACCCGCGTCACGGCAATCCGGATGTGATGCTGCGTCACGCACAATATGCCTATATTTTAGGCATGAATTGCATCTGCACATTCATTGCCCGCGCAAAACACGGCCATCATGCACAATTCTGCGCCAGCGAAAAGCCCCCATATTTCCATTATTTATCAGTCAGTTAAAACTTATCAATGGTCGATGAGAGCAATTGGCACGATTCCTGCTGTTGGTAAGACGGTGCAAATACCTCTTACGGAGAACAAAATGACAATATTGAAAAACACAGCCAGATCCATTGGCTTTGCGGCTCTCGTCGCTGGCATGATGACGACGACATTGGCAAACGCTGCTGATACAATCAAAGTCGGTATCCTCCATTCGCTTTCGGGCACGATGGCCATTTCAGAAACAACACTGAAAGACGCCATGTTGATGCTCATTGAGGAGCAGAACAAGAAGGGCGGACTGCTGGGCCAGCAACTGGAAGCCGTTGTTGTCGATCCGGCATCCGATTGGCCGCTTTTTGCTGAAAAGGCACGTGAACTGCTGGACGTGCACAAGGTTGCGGCCGTGTTCGGCAACTGGACATCGGTCAGCCGCAAATCGGTCCTGCCGGTTTTTGCCGAACTCAATGGCATTCTCTTCTACCCGGTTCAATATGAGGGCGAAGAAAGCCAGCGCAATGTCTTCTACACGGGCGCGGCGCCGAACCAGCAGGCCATTCCTGCCGTTGACTATCTGCTGGCCAATGAAGAAGTCGAGCGTTGGGTTCTTGCCGGAACCGACTATGTCTACCCGCGCACAACCAACAAGATCCTCGAAGCCTACCTGAAATCCAAGGGCGTCGCGGACGAAGATATCATGATCAATTATACGCCCTTCGGCCATTCCGACTGGCAGACAATTGTTTCCGATATCAAGGCATTCGGATCGGAAGGCAAAAAAACCGCCGTTGTGTCCACCATCAATGGTGACGCCAATGTTCCCTTCTACAAGGAACTGGGTAATCAGGGCATTTCCGCAACCGACATTCCCGTCGTGGCTTTCTCGGTCGGTGAAGAAGAACTTGCCGGTCTCGACACAGAACCGCTCGTCGGTCACCTGGCCGCCTGGAACTATTTCCAATCGGTCGACACGGAAGAAAATGCAACATTCATCGAAACCTGGAAGGCATTTACAGGCGATGAAAACCGGGTCACCAACGACCCCATGGAAGCCCATTACATCGGCTTCAATATGTGGGTAAAAGCCGTTGAAAAAGCCGGCACGACCGATGTCGACACGGTGATTGACGAAATCGTCGGCGTGGCCGTTCCAAACCTGTCCGGCGGCTATTCGGCAATGATGCCGAACCACCACATCACCAAGCCGGTTCTGATTGGTGAAATCCAGGCAGATGGGCAGTTCGAAATCGTCGAGCGCACCAACGGCCTTGTCGCCGGTGACGCCTGGTCTGATTACCTGCCGGATTCAGCCAAGCTGATTTCCGATTGGAGAAAACCACTGTCCTGCGGCAACTTCAATGTCGAAACCTCCACCTGTGGCGGCAAAGGCAGCTAAGGCTCAAATGCCCTGATCCTGCAGCGGGCAATTGTTGCCCGCTGTATTTCCTCTGACCAAAAATGACCCATGCAGCACCTCATCCGATTTCTGATCGCACTTCTGATCGTGCCATTGCTGTTGACCAGCGTCAGCGCCCAAACGGACCCGCGCAGCCTCATCAACGCGATGGCTGTGGGTAATCTTAAAGCCCGCGCAGCTCAGATTGAAGCCCTTGCGGCAACTGGCGATGCCAAAGCCGTACCGGCGCTCCAGGCTCTCAGTGATGGTGCGCTTTATTTCCGAAAATCTGACAAGCAGGTCTTCATTGCACAGAAATCAGGAAAGAATTTTGACCTGATTGACCCCCTGACCGCGGAAAATATCGGCACCTTTCCCAAGGGCAGCGTCAGCAAGGTCAAGGTGAACAATTCACTGCGCCGCCTGATCCGCAGCGTCATTGGAACACTGACATTGCTCAGCCCCGATCCGCAAATCCGGATTGCCGCCGCACAGACCATTTTTAAAACCGGTGATCCGGAAAGTCTGGAAGCGCTAGATCGCGCTCTGGTGCAGGAAAAGGCGCCAAACGTGCGTTCAGCCATGGAACTGGCGCGCGCATCGGTCATCCTGAAATCCGATTCCACCGATGCCGACAAGATTGCCGCCATTACCCTCATTCAAAAAGGCGATGGCCGCGAGGGCCTTCCGCTGTTGAATGAATTTGCCGCACAGTCCGATGGTGCAGTCGCAGCCGCCGCGAACAAGGCAATCGGTGAAATCGAAAAGACCATTGCCCTTTTGGATATCGGCCAGACAGTCTGGTACGGCATATCCCTGGGTTCGGTGCTGCTGCTTGCAGCCATTGGCCTTGCCGTGACCTTTGGCGTCATGGGCGTCATCAACATGGCGCATGGCGAAATGGTCATGCTCGGCGCCTATACGACCTATGTGGTGCAGGAAATCATCCGGACCGGATATCCCGGCCTTTTCGACTATTCCCTTGCTCTGGCCCTGCCGCTGGCATTTCTCGTATCGGGTTCCTGCGGTTTCGTGATGGAACGCACCATCATCCGCTTTCTCTACGGGCGGCCGCTTGAAACCTTGCTGGCAACATGGGGGGTCTCACTCATCCTGCAGCAGACCATCCGCACCATTTTCGGCTCCACAAACAAGGAAGTCGGCAATCCGACATGGATGTCCGGGGCCTATGAGCTTGGCGGACTGACCCTGACGGCCAACCGGCTGTGGATCGTGGTCTTTGCCCTCTTCGTCTTTGCAGCCCTGTTTGTGGTTCTCAAGAAAACCGGCTTCGGTCTGCAGATGCGGGCGGTTACGCAAAACCGCAAAATGGCCTCTTCCATGGGCATCAGAACACCCTGGGTGGACGCCCTGACATTTGCACTGGGCTCGGGCATTGCCGGGATCGCCGGGGTCGCACTCTCGCAGATAGCCAATGTGTCGCCCAATCTGGGGCAGAACTATATCATCGACAGTTTCATGGTGGTGGTTTTCGGCGGTGTCGGCAACCTGTGGGGAACCCTGATCGGGGCACTGACGCTCGGCGTCGCCAACAAGTTCCTTGAGCCCTTTGCCGGTGCTGTTCTGGCCAAGATCCTGATTCTCGTCTTCATCATCCTTTTCATTCAAAAACGGCCACGCGGGCTGTTTGCACTCAAGGGACGGGCCGTCGAAGCATGATCACCTCATTCCTGTTCAAGGCTCTGGACCGGCGCGCCATCTGGGTTGTCTCTGCCCTGATTGCGCTGGCCATCCTGGTGCCTGCGTCCAATCTCATGCTGCCTTCCGACAGTGCTTTTCATGTCTCCAACTTCACCATCAGCCTGATCGGCAAATATCTGACCTATGCCCTTCTGGCCCTGGCGCTGGATCTTGTATGGGGCTATTGCGGGATCCTCTCTTTGGGACACGGAGCGTTTTTTGCCCTCGGCGGCTACGCCATGGGTATGTATCTGATGCGCCAGATTGGCTCGCGCGGCGTTTACGGCGATCCGATCCTGCCCGATTTCATGGTCTTCCTGAACTGGAAGGAACTGCCCTGGTTCTGGCTCGGGTTTGACCAGTTCTGGTTCGCCGCCCTGATGATCGTTCTCGTCCCCGGAGCCCTCGCCTTCGTCTTCGGCTGGTTTGCCTTCCGCAGCCGCGTCACCGGCGTCTACCTGTCGATCATCACCCAGGCCATGACCTATGCGCTTTTGCTGGCCTTCTTCCGCAACGAGATGGGCTTTGGCGGAAACAATGGGCTGACCGATTTCAAGGATATTCTGGGCTATGACATCCAGTCCGACACCACCAGAGCCGTGCTGTTTTCCGCATCAGCTGTGGCCCTGGCAGCATCCTTTCTTATCTGCTCGGGCATCGTGCGCTCCAAATTCGGCAAGGTGCTGGTCGCGGTGCGTGATGCGGAAAGCCGCTCGCGTTTCATCGGTTACCGTGTCGAAAACGTAAAACTCTTTGTCTTCGTTGTATCAGCCATGATGGCGGGCATAGCCGGGGCGCTCTATGTGCCGCAGGTCGGCATTATCAATCCGGGCGAATTCGCGCCGGCCAATTCGATCGAAGTGGTGATCTGGACGGCTGTCGGCGGCAGAGGCACGCTGATCGGGCCGATCATCGGTGCGGTGCTGGTCAATGCAGGCAAATCCGTCTTCACGGCGGCCTTTCCCGAATTCTGGCTCTTCGCCCTTGGCGCACTGTTTGTTGCCACAACATTGTTCCTTCCCAAGGGTGTCGTCGGCAGTTTTTCCAGTGCCATGACCTGGCTGCGCCTTCGCACGGGAAAGTCCGACGCCCCGGTTGCCGAACCAGCAGTGAGGGCCGCAGAATGACCAAATCCGCAGCGGGAAGCCTGCTCTATCTGGATGGTGTCCACGTGTCCTTTGACGGTTTCAAGGCCATCAACAATCTGTCACTCATTCTGCAGCCGGGTGAAATGCGGGCCATTATCGGACCCAATGGTGCCGGCAAGACCACCATGATGGATATCGTGACCGGCAAGACAAGGCCTGACAGCGGCGATGTGATCTTCGACGGCGGCATTGATCTGACACGGCACGATGAAACCGATATTGCCCAATTGGGCATCGGTCGCAAGTTTCAAAAACCGACCGTTTTTGAAAGCCATACGGTCTGGGACAATCTGGAACTGGCGCTCAATCGCAACCGCGGTGTTTTCGCCACATTGTTCCACGTCACAACGCAGAGAGACCGCGACCAGATTCACGACATTCTGGAGACAACCCGGTTGGTTGCCCGCAAAGATGAATTGGCCGCCAACCTGTCCCATGGACAGAAGCAATGGCTGGAAATCGGCATGCTGCTCGCGCAGGAACCCAAATTGCTGCTTGTCGACGAGCCCGTTGCCGGCATGACAGACGCCGAAACGGAAGAAACCGCACGATTGCTGCGGGAAATTGCCAAATCCCGATCCGTGGTGGTGGTCGAGCATGACATGAGTTTTGTCCGTGACCTTGATGTCAAGGTGACCGTGCTGGCCGAGGGCACTGTTCTGGCAGAAGGATCGCTCGACCATGTCAGTTCCAATCAGAAAGTCATTGAGAATTACCTCGGACGCTAGAGCCTCGCGGATTGCGGGTGTAACAGGAATGGTTGCAAACTATGACAACACTTGAGGTCGAGGATGTGCATCTCCATTATGGTGCGGCGGAAGCCTTGCGCGGCGTATCGCTGAAGGCCGAACCCGGACGCATCACCTGTGTCCTGGGCCGCAATGGCGTCGGGAAAACATCGCTGCTTAGCGCCATCACCGGCCAGCATGGCGTCACCTCCGGATCGATCCGGTTTGAAGACAAGGAGCTCAAGGGTCAGCCGCCCTATGCGCGCGCGGCTCGCGGCATTGCCAGCGTTCCGCAAGGGCGCGAGATCTTTCCGCTGCTCACAGTGCGCGAGAATCTTGAAACCGGTTATGCCTGCCTGCCGCGCAAGCAACGCTCTGTTCCGCCGGAGGTTTTTGAGATGTTTCCGGTTCTCGACAGCATGTTGTCGCGACGCGGCGGCGACCTTTCCGGTGGCCAGCAGCAACAATTGGCCATTGGCCGTGCGCTTGTCACCCGGCCGAAGCTTCTGATTCTGGATGAACCGACGGAAGGCATCCAGCCATCCATCATCAAGGATATAGGCCGCGCGCTGACCTATCTTCGCGATAGTGCCGGGCTGACCATCTTGCTCGTGGAACAATATCTCGACTTCTGCCGAGAACTGGCCGACCATGTCTACATCATGGACCGCGGTGAAATTGTGCATAGCGGCCCGGCAGAAGATCTGGATAATGCGGACACACGCCGCCACTTGATGGTATGATTCACTGCAATGAACAAACATGACACCATCGCCGGCGCAGCTGACAGCACCCAGGTAAAGGCCCCTGCCGCGCGCATGCAGCGCGCCCGCGGCGCCGCACGGCTCAGTGCGACCCATCTGGACGGCAGGACCCGTCTTGCACGGCTTTATCAGCAAGGATCTGCGAAAATTCGCATGCCGCGCAGCCATCATGGTTCTGCACTGGACGCCGTTCTGATCAACACCTCGGGTGGTCTGACCGGTGGTGACCAGATGGACTGGACCATCGATCTCGGGCGAAATGCCAAGGCGATCATCACCACACAGTCCTGTGAAAGAATCTATAGGGCACGGTCCGACGCAGCCTGTATCAATACCGACATCACCCTTGCCGAAGGCGCGGCCCTGTCCTGGCTTCCGCAGGAAACAATCCTTTTTGACGGCGGGGCCTATGTCAGAAAACTGACGGTCAGACTGGCGCCCGGCGCCAGCTTTCTCATGGTCGAACCATTGATCATCGGACGCACCGCGATGGGGGAAATTGTCAACTCCGGATCCATCCACGATCATTGGCGCATTTATCGCGGCGGGCACCTGCTTCATGCGGAAGACATGCGGCTTGACGGTGACATGCAGACCCTTCTCAAACGCGCCAGCACCGCGGCCGGGGCCATTGCCCTGGCCACCATCATTGTGGTGCATGACGATTGCGATGATATGGTGGAGCCGCTGCGCCTGAGGCTCGGCGCCAACAGCGGCATCAGTTGCATCCATTCGTCAGCCGGCAAACGCCTTGTGTTTCGCTGCATTGCCGAATCGGGTTTTGCCTTGCGCAAGGAAATTGTTCCGGTCATTGATTGGTGCAACAGCAAGATCATCGGTCCCGGCCATGGCCTGCCGAAACTGTGGAACACTTGAGGAGATCCCATGAATCTGACACCCAGGGAAAAGGACAAATTGCTGATCGCCATGGCGGCCGAGGTCGCCCGCAAGCGACTGGCGCGCGGCGTCAAGCTCAATTACCCGGAAGCCATCGCGCTGATATCCGATCATGTTGTCGAAGGGGCCCGGGACGGCGAAACCGTTGCCCATCTGATGGAGGCCGGCGCCCATGTGCTGGCGCGTGATCAGGTCATGGAGGGAATCGCCGAGATGATCCATGATATTCAGGTGGAGGCCACATTTCCCGATGGCGTCAAGCTTGTCACCGTTCATCAGCCAATCCGATAGTACCGGAGATACCCCATGATTCCAGGTGAAATCATCTGCGCCCAGAGCGACATCATTCTCAATGAAGGTGCCCAGACCCTGACCATCAAGGTCGCCAATCGCGGCGACCGCCCGGTGCAGGTCGGCAGTCATTATCATTTTTACGAATCCAACGAAGCGCTCGACTTTGATCGCGAACAGGCACGCGGCATGCGCCTCGACATCGCCGCCGGCACTGCCGTGCGCTTTGAACCGGGCCAGGAACGCGAAGTCACACTTGTTCCGTTCGGCGGCAAGCGCCGGGTTTTTGGTTTCCAGCAGAAAATCATGGGATCACTCTAATGCCAACCAGGATTTCCAGAGCCGCCTATGCGGATATGTTCGGCCCCACAACCGGCGACAAGGTGCGGCTGGCCGATACAGTTTTGTTTATCGAAGTTGAACGCGACCTGACGGTCTATGGTGAAGAGGTCAAATTCGGCGGCGGCAAGGTCATCCGCGACGGCATGGGGCAATCCCAGGTCACCAGGGCCGCCGGTGCTGTCGATACGGTGATCACCAATGCCCTGATCGTTGACCATAGCGGCATCTACAAGGCCGATATCGGCCTTCGCAATGGTCTTATTCACGCCATTGGCAAGGCCGGAAATCCCGATACGCAACCCGGGGTCGACATCATTATCGGCCCGGGCACGGAGGTCATCGCGGCTGAGGGTAAAATCGTCACCGCCGGTGGCTTTGACTCGCATATCCACTTCATTTGCCCGCAGCAGATCGAAGAGGCGCTGATGTCCGGCGTGACCACCATGCTGGGCGGCGGCACCGGTCCGGCCCATGGAACGCTTGCCACCACCTGCACACCCGGCGCCTGGCATCTCGGGCGCATGATCCAGGCGGCCGACGCCTTTCCGATGAATCTGGCCTTTGCCGGCAAGGGCAATGCGTCACGCCCCGAAGCGCTGGAGGAAATGGTTCTGGCTGGCGCCTGTTCGCTGAAACTGCATGAAGACTGGGGCACCACCCCCGGCGCCATCGACACCTGCCTGTCGGTGGCCGATGCCCATGACATCCAGGTGATGATACATACCGACACGCTCAATGAGAGCGGATTTGTCGAAAGCACCATCAAGGCCATCAACGGGCGCACCATCCACGCTTTTCACACTGAGGGCGCCGGTGGCGGCCATGCGCCCGATATCATCAAGATATGCGGACTGCAGAACGTCATACCGTCGTCAACCAATCCAACCCGCCCCTACACGGTCAATACGGTGGATGAACATCTCGACATGCTGATGGTCTGCCACCATCTGGATGACGGCATTCCCGAAGATGTGGCCTTCGCGGAAAGCCGCATACGAAAAGAGACCATTGCCGCAGAGGACATTCTCCACGATCTCGGCGCCTTTTCGATCATTGCCTCGGACAGCCAGGCCATGGGCAGGGTTGGCGAAGTGCTGATCCGCACCTGGCAGACTGCCGACAAGATGAAGCGCCAACGGGGCCGCCTGGCGGAAGAGACCGGCGAGAACGACAATTTCCGGGTAAAACGCTATATCGCCAAATATACGATCAATCCGGCCATCGCCCAGGGGCTGTCAAAACATATCGGCTCCATCGAGGTCGGCAAACGCGCCGACATCGTCCTGTGGAAACCGGCATTTTTCGGCGTGAAACCTGAAATGATCCTGGTTGGCGGAACCATCGCTGCAGCGCCCATGGGTGATCCCAATGCCTCGATCCCGACACCGCAGCCCGTTCACTATCGCTACATGTTCGGCGCCTATGGCAAGTCTCTTACAAATTCCTCTGTGACCTTCGTTTCCAAGGCATCGATGGAAACCGATCTGCATGCAAGCCTTGGCGTGGAAAAGGCATTTGTCGCCGTCGAGAACACCCGCAGTGGCATCGGAAAATCATCGATGATCCACAATGCCGCGACCCCGCATATCGAAGTGGATCCGGAAACCTACGAGGTTCATGCCGATGGTGAATTGCTGACCTGTGAACCGGCAGACGTGGTTCCCATGGCCCAGAGGTATTTTCTGTTTTGACCCATCCGACCGTCTCTTCGCTGTGTGCGATCAAAGCCGGTGAGGCCGCCGATACGATCACCCTTGATGAAACGGCCCGCCACCGTCGGCGCATGACGTTGACCTCCGACAACGGCATCACCTTCCTGCTCAACCTGCCGCATGCCCGGTTGCTGCGCCATGGGGAAGGCCTGCTGCTCAGTGATGGCCGGATCATCGAGGTGCGCGCAACACCGGAAAAGCTCTATCGGGCCCGCGCTGATTCCACCCACCACCTGTTGCAACTTGCATGGCATCTGGGCAATCGCCATTGTCCAACACAAATCGCCGATGATTGTCTGCTGATTCGCCATGACCATACGTTGCGCGCCATGCTGGAAGGTCTTGGCGCCCATATTGAAGACATAGAGGCCCCCTTCGATCCGCAGGGCGGCGCCTATGAAAACCCCCATGCAGACCATGTTCATGGCGATGACCAGACCCACGACCATCATCACGGTCATCAGCATGACTGAAATCGCCGCTGGCCAGAAACTGCTGCGTTTACTGACCTGGATGTCACCGACTTTTCCGATAGGCGCCTTTGCCTACAGCCACGGGCTGGAACGCGCGGTCCATGATGGACTGGTTCTGACCCGGGACGATCTTTACGATTGGCTGCACGACCTGATGACGCGCGGTTCAGCCTGGAATGACGCGGTGCTCTTTGCGCAAAGCTGGAACGATGCACAATCCGGCGCTGACCTCCATGAACTGGCGGCGTTGGCCGAAGCCATGGCGCCGTCTGCCGAGCGTCACATGGAAACCATGATGCAGGGAACAGCCTTCCTGGATGCAGCGCGCGCCTGGCCGGACGACGTCTTTGCGCGACTGCCAAAGACCTGCGCCATGCCCGTTGCCGCTGGTGCCCTGTCCGGCGCCCATGGGATTGATCTCGAACAGGCCCTGGCCGCCTATCTGCATGCATTCATCACCAATCTCATTCAGGCAGGACTGCGGCTGATGCCCCTTGGTCAAGCAGATGGCGTGGCCCTTTTGGCACGCCTCGAAGACTGCGTGCTGGCAACCGCGCACCAGGCATCCCTTGCATCACTCGACAATCTGGGCAGCGCGACAATCCTCGCGGAAATCGCCTCCCTCAAACATGAAACCCAGAACTCCAGGCTTTTTCGATCATGACCCCACTTCAAAACGGCCCCTTGCGTGTGGGCATCGGCGGACCGGTCGGCTCCGGCAAGACGACACTCACCGAAAAATTGTGCAAAGCCATGCGCGACCGATATTCCATCGGAGTGGTAACGAACGACATCTACACGAAGGAAGATGCCGAGGCGCTTGTGCGGCTGCAGGCCCTGTCGTCGGATCGCATTGTCGGTGTGGAAACCGGTGGCTGTCCGCACACGGCAATCCGTGAGGATGCCTCAATCAACCTGTCAGCCATTGCCGCACTCACCGCGCGCCATCCTGATCTTGATATTGTCTTCATCGAATCGGGCGGTGACAATCTGGCAGCGACCTTCTCACCGCAATTGGCCGATGTAACGCTCTATGTCATTTCAGTATGCCAGGGAGAGGAAATTCCACGCAAGGGCGGACCTGCCATTACCCGCTCCGATCTGTTGATCATCAACAAGGCGGATCTGGCGCCGCATGTCGACGCCGATCTGTCCGTCATGGAACGCGACGCCGCCAGAATGCGCCCGGACAAAAAAAGTCTGTTCACCGATATGCGACGCGGCGAGGGTGTCGATGAGATCGTTGCCTTCCTGATCGAATTGGGCGGCCTGCCCGATCACAAAGATTCGACCAACCTCAAGAACGCGTCCTGATTGTCCTGATGACCCTATGATCTTGCGGCTGCGCGGGTGTATATACCGGCAACGGCCTCAGGCCCCAGTCTCAGGGCCCAACCTCAGTCACAGTCACAGTCTCGAAGATGGAACAGCACGCATGACACAGAAAAACCGACGCATCGTTCTGGCATCGCGCCCGGCGGGATCGCCCGTCGCGACAAATTTCCGGCTGGAAGAGGCTGATATTCCGCAGCCTGGATCGGGTGAGGTTCTGCTGAAAACCCTCTATCTTTCGCTCGACCCCTATATGCGTGGCCGCATGAATGATGCACCTTCCTATGCCCCTTCGGTCAATCTCGACCAGACCATGGTTGGTGGGACGGTCAGCCGTGTGGTGGAATCTGCAAATCCCGGGTTTTCCGAGGGCGATCTAGTGCTCAGCGCCAATGGTTGGCAGGATTATGCCCTGTCCGATGGTGTTGATCTGTCAAAGTTGGACAAGACCATGGCGCAACCGTCTCTCGCCCTGGGCGTTCTGGGCATGCCCGGTTTTACCGCCTATGTCGGCTTGCTGGATATCGGTCAGCCGGTTGAAGGTGAAACCGTCGTTGTCGCCGCGGCCAGTGGCGCTGTCGGTTCCGTGGTTGGCCAGATAGCGAAGCTGAAAGGCTGCCGCATTGTCGGCATTGCCGGTGGCCCTAAAAAATGCCGTTATGTGGTCGAGGAACTGGGCTTTGACGCCTGCATTGATCACCGTGATACGCGGCTGAAGGAAAACCTTGCAGCGGCCTGCCCGGATGGCATTGACGTCTATTTTGAAAATGTCGGCGGCGCCGTATTCGATGCCGTTCTGCCTTTGCTCAATGTCCACGCCCGTATTCCTTTATGTGGCCGCATCGCCAGCTTCAGCGCAACCAGCCTGCCGGAGGGTCCCGACCCCACGCCTGCCCTGTTCGGAAACCTTCTGGTCAAGCGCATCAAGGTCCAGGGCTTCATCATCTTCGATCATTATCAAGATCGTTTTGGTGCCTTTGCCAGGGACATGGCCACATGGTTGAGCGAAGGTCGGATCAAATACCGCGAAGACATGGTGGACGGTCTGGAGAACGCGCCTGAAGCCTTTATTGGCCTGCTGAAGGGCAAGAACTTTGGCAAGCTGGTCATCAATGTCGCGGCAGATTCGTAATTCCCTGCACGACACCGGATAGACTTTAAATCAGACTGGTTGGCGATACGGGGTATCGATCAAGACGCGCGCCGCCGTCCAGAGAGCCTCCCGAAATGACCTTCAGTGTGCCCGGCCTGTTGCGACGGCGCAAAACACTTTCCTGTGGTATACGCAATGCATCCTTTGACTTTGATTGCCTGACAAGCAATGCCGACTTATAAAACGTTTTCTAGAGAAAAATGACACATTGATGCAAGAGAACACATTGCATGGACATGAATCCGGATTGGGTCGAAGACACGAAACCAGAAAAAACTGCTCGTCATGAGAACCCCGGTTTTGAAAACCAGGTCGAGTCGCGTTTGGTTCTTAATTTTTCCGGTTTTGAAAAGTCCAGCATCGAAAACCAGATTTCCAATCTCCTTCGCTGCGGCGTGAAATCAGGTGCCTTGTTCGGGTTCGAATTGAAAGGTCCGGATTCCCCGCCTGCCGCCGGAAGCGCCCATGATGCGGCCTGCTCCGTCTGTGCCGAAGGCCAAGACTGGCACACGAACACAAGGCTCGTCCAGTTTGGCTGGTACGATATCGTCTCCCGATACGACGGTATGAAATTTCCAGACGGTTCAATCTCCAATGCCGCCAAATATCTGGCTTTCTTTGCCGACGGCACAGTTTTTCGCTATCTCAAAGCAAGCAAACTGTATTTTTTCTTCACCATATATCCGCTGGTCTGCTGGATCGTATCAGCCCTGATCAGCCTTGAACTGGCAAATCTCATAACCGGGACGTTGATGCAGCCAGGTGCCATGTTTGCCTTGACGACCGCTGCTTTGGCCATCAGCATCTGGCTGCTATTGCTCAAGTGGCCGGGCGATTACCTTTATCTTCAAACGACCATTGGAAATTGGGGGTTTGCCCGGGACCTGATCAATCGCACCAATCCGGAGGTGGAAGACAGAATGTTGCTGTTTGCACGCCGGATGGGGGATGAGATTTCCCGGTCAGAGCACGACGAAATCCTCATTGCCGGCCACAGTTTCGGAAGCGTATGGGCGATTTGTGCACTGTCTCTGGCGCTGAAAGAAAAACCAGGGCTCCTCGACAACAAAAAGGTGCGCATACTTGCACTGGGATCAAGCCATCTGAAAGTCGCCCTTTGTCCGAAGGCCGGGTGGATGCGGCGACAACTTGAACAAGTTTTGAAGCAAAAAACGATCTACTGGCATGAGTTTCAATCAAAGGACGACGCCATATCGTTTTACAAGGCTGACCCTTTTGAGCCGATCGGGATCGATGGTCCGGCAGGCGGTTATTCGGTATATTATGTCCGCTTCAAACATGGCTTGAGTATTGAGCGTTATCGACGCATGAAGCGCTCGCTCTATCGCACCCATTGCCAATATGTGCGCCAGAATGACCGACCTGTCAGTTTTGATTTCGGTCTGCGGCTTTTTGGCCCCCTGGATGCAAAAGAACTCGCCGAGAAACCTGAATTGCTGACCGATTGGCCAAACGTAAAAGCAGGACAATCGTGATGGATATTGATCTGCCCCTGTGGAGCAAGATTGCCTGGTGTGTCTTCATCGTCCTGTGGGCGGGTTTGCGCTGGCAACCAAATGTCAGGTCTCGGCGCCATGGGATCAAGGTGACCCGGCGGCCACTGAAGGAGCAGATTTCACTGGCAATTTCGTTCAGCGGGCTTGGGTTGCTGCCGGGAATATGGGTTTTCTCCGGCCTCCCCTCTGCGCTGAATTACAGCCCTGATCCACTCATGTTTGCCATTGGCATTGGCTTGTTTGCTGTCTCGCTTGTTCTCTTTCGCCTGACCCACAAGGCCTTGGGAGCAATGTGGTCCAACAGCCTTGACCTGCGCGAAGGGCATCAGTTGATCACCACATCAATCTACAGCAATTTGCGCCATCCCATGTATTCGGCATTCTGGCTTTGGGCGCTTGCGCAGGCTTTCCTGTTACCAAACTGGCTGGCGGGTTTTGCCGGGCTTGTGGGTTTTGGTACCCTGTTTTTTCTTCGAATCGGTCAGGAAGAAAAAATGATGGAAATGGAGTTTGGTGAATCCTACCGGGAATATGTCAAAAAAACCAAGCGGATCATTCCGGGTATCTATTGAACTTGCCGCAGCCAACACTGGAACATTGTTTTTTGAATTGAACACATCACGGATTATTAATATTGCAAGATATTCTTGGCACAATCGGAAATGGATGATTTCGGTTGATTGCCAACGGAACAAAGCTTGCCGACAGATATTCTGAGAGGGGAACAGGACATGGTTGATATCAGCAAATTCGTAAAACAGGCGCTGGCGGGCGCACTTGCCATAACCTTATCTTTAGGCATGGTTGCCACAGCAAATGCCGGCGAGGATCACCAGTCTGATCGGGTGAGAAACAATGCGCCCTGGGGCATTTCGGTTGCATCCTATAACAGCCGCAAGACCGAAGCCCGGATCAGACGAACCGGTGAAGTCTATCTTATTCGTGGTTTGGCAAATATTTTTTCTCTGGGTATGGACGAGATTGAAAAGAAGATGCGCGCCAAGGGTCTGGACGCTGTCACATTCAATCACAGCGGCTGGAAATATCGGGCAGATGACATCATCAAACGATCAAAGGAGAAAAAAGTCTCCTATCCGATCATTATCGCGGGGCACTCACTGGGCGCCAACAGCGCCGTATCGATGGCCAATTATCTGGCCAAGAACAAAATAAAAGTGGCTCTGGTCGTCACATTTGATCCAACCATCAAACGGGTTGTTGGAAAAGACATCAAAACAGTGATCAATTATTATGTTCCCAACGGAAAAAATGAGGTTGTAAGGGGCCGCGGTTTTCGAGGCAGAATCAAGAATGTGGATGTCACCGACCGTAAAGGTGTCGGACATATGAATGTCGAAAAAAACCCGAAATTGCAACAGGACCTGATTAACCGCACCATGAAGCTGACCAGGAAAACAAAGCGTCGGAAAACCTCCTGAGAACGGGCAAATACGGCTAACAATCGAGTTGGCGACCTGACAGGCCTGGGCCAATCGATAGGCATCACCACGATTGGCCCAGGCGAGACCCGCTTGCTGTCAGCCGTCGCTCTCTTCTGCTGCAGCTCTGGCCTTTTCAGCCACGATGCTGCGTCGCAAGACAAGATAGTGAAGGACTACCGGCTGACGCCGGTAGCATCATTTGGAGGAATGTAATTCCAGATACTGCGTGATGATGTCGTCGGTGACATTGCCGGAGGTGGTTGAGAAGTATCCCCGGGCCC
>Ga0075120_10000127_pt1 | contig 57716 bp, 68 predicted proteins | sample AntAceMetag02UKL_FD_69792 | JGI IMG/M metagenome (GOLD analysis project Ga0075120, IMG submission 69792) | Saline lake microbial communities from Ace Lake, Antarctica - Antarctic Ace Lake Metagenome 02UKL | ecosystem: Environmental > Aquatic > Non-marine Saline and Alkaline > Saline | place...
CTGCAAAATGTTATTCAGCACATAGGCATTGGACTTATTGCCTTTAATCAGGATGGTGAACTTGAAATGACCAATAATGCTGCCAAAAAGCTGTTCCAGGTGCATCGACTGAAAAATATCTCGGAACTTGCCCCATTAAATGAAAAATTACCCTATACTCTTCTCTCGCTTTCTACTGGTGACCGCACCCTCATCCAGATAGCTGATAATGATAATATCATGCAGCTGGCCATGTATGCTACCGAATTTAAACTCAAAGATAGAGCCATAAAACTCGTCTCTCTGCAAAATATCCAATCTGAACTCGAAGAACAGGAAATGGCTGCCTGGCAAAAACTTATCTCAGTGCTTACTCACGAAATTATGAATTCCATAACCCCTATCGCCTCTCTTTCGTCAACTGTAAATCATCTGCTCAATGAAGCAAAAGATGATGATGGTAACCCATTGCCCCTTGATAATGAAACCATTGACGATATCCGCAGTTCCATGATCACGATCAATAAAAGGTCAACTGGCTTAATTCATTTCGTGGAATCTTACCGTAATCTGACTAAAATCCCCAAACCAAAGTTTGCTATTGTACCAGTTAGCAATATCTTCAAGAATATTCACAATCTGCTTGATGAAGATATCAAAAACAAAAATGTCATCTTTACGTCAAACATTGATCCTCATTCACTGGAACTTACCGTCGATCAGGAACAGATAGAGCAGGTTCTCTTAAATCTTCTCAAAAATTCCTGTCATGCTGTTGAAGGATCTGAAAATCCCAAAATCGAACTTTGCGCTTTCCTGGAAAATCGGGGACGCGTAGCTATCCAGGTATCAGATAATGGCGCTGGCATTCTTAAAGATGTAATTGATAAGATCTTCATCCCGTTTTTTACCACCAAATCAAATGGCTCAGGTATTGGGCTCAGCCTCTCACGTCAGATCATGCGTATCCACGGTGGCTCCATCTCAGTAGAATCCAAACCCTATCAAGCCACCACCTTCACCCTGAAATTCTAATCAAATATCACTCCTATCTTATGACCTAAGTGATTACTTTTTATTAGTATTATAGGTCTTATGATCCCTATAGGTTATATTTTGACATTACAATAAGTATATATCCTGATAATTCAGCAGTAAGTTGCTTACTTGAAGTATCTCCATCCCATAATTGTGCATCTGACTAGTGCCTTTTTACCTAAACAACTGTTCTCTAATATCTTTTATGTTTTAGCATGTATCTTTAACTTAATCAATTGTTCTATTTTCCCTGATTTGGGCTATTTATCAGGTATTTCCGCCTAACTACCTGATATATTTTATTTTAACTGTATTTTTCTCCCTCAAATATAAGGCAGTGGCCCTACAGTAGGTTCCCTGTGGGTTACAAGTGTACTATTTTTAATATTCGCAACTTCAAGCTTCATTTCTGTTTTCAGTTATTATTATAACGTTTCCACAGATAAATTATCAATTTTGAGAAAATTGAGAAATTTCCCGCCACTCCGTAGGGGCAGACCCGTGTGTCTGCCCTCTTCTAATCAGGATTATTATCCCCCCCCCCACCCCCAATTCCTACCCCGGGCAGACACATAGGTCTGCCCCTTGATGTACAATGTTGATATATTAGGATATATATTGTCAAAATTTTATCCGGGATTTAATTGGTATCTGTTAAGATATGAGAGTGATAAATATGATAAGGCGGTGAATGGAAGTGGAATATAAAAACCTGAGAAACTGGTTTGATGAATATACATCTGATTATGCAGAAGGAACTGACCGGCATAATATCATCCTGAAGATAGAGCATACGCAGAGAGTAGTATCAGATATAAATGAGATTGGCATAGAATTGGGATTAACCAGGACCAGGCTTGATCTGGCAAAGATAATTGGTTTGCTGCATGACATAGGTAGATTCGAGCAATATCGGCGCTATGGCACCTTTAGTGATACGAAATCAATTGATCATGCTGAGCTGGGAGTGGAGATCATTATAGAAAAGGAAATTTTGCAGGACCTTCCGCAAGGCATTCGGGAAATTGTGCTCAACTCAATAAAATATCACAATAAACTCACGATACCTGAAAACGAATCGGAAGAATTGATTTTTTACAGTAAACTTCTGCGTGATGCAGATAAGCTAGATATTTTCAAAGTGGTAACTGATTATTATAAAATCCGTTATTTAGGTAGAAATGAGACGCTGGAGCTTGACCTGCCGGAAACCGGTGACGTGAGCAGGATAGTATACGAATCGGTTAAGCAGAGACAACCAGTGGATTTCAAAATGATCAAAAACCTGAATGATTTCAAGCTGCTTCAGGCGGGATGGGTATTTGAAGTAAATTTCATCCCTACTATCCGATTGTTCAAAGAGCGTGGTTATCTATCAATGATCGAGGATTCTCTTCCTTCAGATGAAGGATTAGGGGAAATATTTCAGATGATCAGGGTTTATATTGAGCAAAAACTTTTATAGTTATCTTCACTTTAGTTCAAAAGTCTTGACTATAAAAAACAGTTAGATAAATTTACAAATTGTATAAAGAGCAATACAGGAGGTAATGATGAGGCATATAATTCTATTGATAGTGCTGGTTATGATCTTTCCCCTTTGCGGATATGAGATGGATACCCTGGTGGATTCACCCACAGCGGGTATGCTGCAGCGTGGCCAAACCGATATCTTTACTGAATTTTATAAAGACAATGGTTTACTTCTGGGAGTTCGGGTAGGAATAATAGACCGAATAATGATCGGTGTGAGTTACGGAGCAGAAAACGTGGTTGGCAATAATGACCCGGAATGGCATGATCAGGTGGAATTTTACGGTAAATTCAGAATCATAGATGAGACGATAAATATGCCTGCAATGGCGCTAGGCTATGATTCTCAGGGTCACGGCAGGTTTTATAAGGAAAGCGAGGATGGGGACGAAGTAAGACGTTATGACATCAAATCTAAGGGCTTCTTTTTTACCATGACCAAGAATTTTGGCTTTTTAGGGAATTTAGGAACACATCTGGGCATGAACTACAGTCTGGAAAACACTGAAAATGACCGTCACTTGAATATTTTTACGGGAATAGATAAGACCATCGGTGATGTAGTGGTGATGAGTCTGGAATATGACATGGCAATCAATGAAGATGAAAAATGGCTGGAAACTGTCATGAATGACGAAGAATACTTCAACAAAGGCTATTTGAATGCCGGAGTGGGAGTATATTTTAATTCCAACCTATATCTTCAGATGAAATTTAATGACCTGTTGGGCAATCGGGGAGATACCAGTCTGGCAGATCGATCAATCAGGTTAAAATATTATTTTGAGATATAATGAAGAAATTTAATTACCTGTTACTATTACTGCTGGTTCTTTCGGGTTGTGCAGTCAATAAGGACATACATCAGAAGCCCTCAGAAAAACAGGCAAAACCGGTAGATCTGAATTATCTGAAATCGATGATCTATTATTCCAGTTCTGAATATATGCGCTTAGAGGGTAATTATGATACAGCCTTTGATCTGGTGCGACTGGCAGAACAAAACAGTCCGGAAAGTGTTTATCTGAAAGAGAAGATATTTGATTATTTGAAAGGTCAGGCCCGACGGGACAGCACTATAGCTGATTATATGATCCGTCTGGGCAGTGAATGGTATGAATCTGGATATTACAGCAACAAGATCTTATACAACCTGGCCCAGGCATGTATATTTCAGGGAGATATCGAACTGGCAGATAAATATTTTGCTGGCAGTCTGGGAGCCGATGCCAAAAGAGAACAGTATCTAAGCTATTTTTTATTCAGGAATAGTTATTATCCCCCTGCTGACACGCTGCTTTTAAATAAGGCAATTGCTGGAGAATGGAAAACCGAAGAAGAAAACATCATTTATGAGATAATAGATATATATAAAACACTTCATAAGGAAAAAAGAGCCAGAGATCTATTATTGAAAGCATATCATCACTGGCGCAGTATGCAATCTTTAACGAATGTAGTGGCACTAAATCAATTGCTTGATGATTGGGATTTAACTATAGAACTGCTTTCTGATCGTCAGGATAATGAAGCTGATCTGCCAGTGGGGCTGTTTAAGTACCTGATCAGTGTGTATTATGAGTCCGGGGAATTTGAGAAAGTGATTAATCTGGAAGAAGAATGCCGTTCTACTGGTGATTCTATGGTTATGAGAATACTATTTCTATCTGCTCTGCAAGCAGGAAATTATAAACTAAGTCATCAGACTGCAGATCTGCTGTTGGCTGCCGGGTTCATTGATGATGAATATTATCCATCTTTTTATGGCAGTCTCTGGGAACTGGAGATGAAGGCTGGGAATTGGACAAAGGCCCTGGAGAATTTTGAGAAGATAGAAAATGTTTTGGATAAAATGGGACTGATAATAGGATTAATGACTGACAATGATACTGAGGAATTATTATCAGAATTTCTGGAAAATTATTATAAATTGACCGATGATAAAGCTTCCGGGATGTTCTTATTGAGTATATTTAATCTAACCAGAGGAGAGCGTGAACGCGGTGAAGAACTGCTTTCACTGGTAGATAATCAATATATAAAAGATAATGATCTGGTAGCACCAGTAGCTTCTGTTTATAAAGATAAAGATATTGAATTCATTATTTCCAAATTCAATGGTGACAGTATGCTTACTGGTTTGATGTATTTTTATCTACAGGATCAAGATAAGGCATTACCATATCTGGAAAGCTCATTTGAATCTGGTGAATTGAATGCCCAGGGAGTGATAGCACTGGCTGGAATATATGTCGATAAATCTGATGAAGAGAAGATATTACCCGTCTTAAGCTGGGGTGTTGAGCATTATCCAGATAATGGTAATATATTAAATTTCTATGGCTATCAAATTGCGGTTGAGGAAGAAGAAGAATTATATTCAGAAGCAGAAAACAACCTGATAAAAGCACTTGAGATGGAACCAGAAAATGCTATGTATTGGGATAGTCTGGGCTGGCTTTTTTACCGGATGGAGAGATATAATGATGCACTTAACGCAATGAAGCATACTGATAATATAGCCATGGGACATGCTGAAATTCTTTATCATTATGCAGCAATCCTCTATGAATCCCAACTTTATGATGAAGCCCTGATGTATCTAAACTTGTTAAGCGGATTTGAGGGAGAAGAGGAATTCCAGGAAAGAGCAAAAGAACTTATGACATTAATAAAAGAAAAATATTAGGAGGCAGGATGCGATTTGTATTTGGCAAACTGAATACGATATTAATGGTGATTGCCATTATTGTGACTGTGATCGGGTATCTGATCATGGGAACCGGAGATAATACGATTTCCCCAATATTGCTCGTCGTGGCTTATGCCATATTATTCCCCGCAGCAATAATTAGCGGTGCAGATAGAAGTACTGGTGAAGAAAACGGGCGACAAAAAAAGCGGAAGTAGATGGCAGATAATCGAAATTATTTATCAGACGAATTTATTGCAACTTTGAATAAATTTTCTTTGCGTGCACGTCTGATAGTGGAAGGATTTAAAATAGGATTGCATAAATCACCTTACCACGGATTCAGTGTGGAATTCTCTGATCACCGGCAATATAATCCAGGTGATCCAGTGGCACATATTGACTGGAAGGTGTTTGGCAAAACTGACCGCTATTACATCAAGCGCTATGAAGAAGAAACGAATCTGAAGAGCTATATTCTGCTTGATCATAGTGCATCTATGGGCTATGGAAAGGGCAAAATGAATAAACTTGAATACGGCAAGGCACTGGCATCATCACTTGCCTGGCTGATGATGAGCCAACAGGATGCTGTGGGTTTAATTACCTATAATAATGAACTTACTTCTTATTTACCTCCCCGATCACTCCGTTCATATCTGGATGAGATATTCAAGAAATTATATAATCTGGAAAGTGGTGATAGAACCAGTACAGCAAAAGTGCTTCATAAACTGGCAGAGCAGGTGCGCAAGCGAGGGTTGATCGTTCTCATCTCTGATATGCTGGATGATCTTGACGAGCTATTTTCGGGTTTACAGCATTTCAGACATCAGAAACACGAAGTGATACTATTTCATATTCAGGATCAGGATGAGCTTGATTTTGATTTCAAACGGGAGACAGAATTCATCGATGCTGAGACTAAAGAAAAGATAACCGTAAATCCCTGGATGATCAGAAGGGATTATCAGCAGGAATATGGGAATTATACCAAAGAACTTAAAAGACGATGTTATGAAGCTGGAATCGAGTATAATCCTATTACCACATCGACACCGTTTGAGAAGAATCTACTCGACTATCTGGTGAAAAGATCAAGACTGTATTGATCAAATTTTAGGGTCAAGCAGACATATAACCTGGAGTATTTCACCCAGAGTTTTAAATTTTACCTTCTTTAAATAACCTTCAGATTTAATATCCAGTGCATTGAGTTGCAAAACAATCTGATCCTTGGTCAAAGGTTGCATCAGCGATTGATCATAAAGATAAACATCATTTTCATTCGAATTGTAAGTTTTTAACCAGAAATGACACTCTACATTACCATTATCAAATACTTGAAGCAGAAGAAAACCTGAAATGAAATTACTTTCACCCTGAAAAGTTTCTGAACTGAATAAACGATTGATATCACGCTCAAATAACCTGGCAAATGCTTTGTTATTAGTGTATTGGAATAAAAAATCACTGCATTGGATATCTTCGAGTTCAAGATCCTCAGGAATGTCTGCCTGATAATATTCCCTGATACCCTTCATAGAGAAGGATTTTGTTTTAAAAAAGGATACAAGAGTGAAATCATCCTGGCTGATGTCATAGCCCGACATTTTAATATGCTCCATAATTTCCAAAGATGCAGTAAAAGGATGTGTACCAGGGATTTTGTCATTTAATACTTTGAGAAGAGCTTCCTGACCAAGGCGTGAATTATCAGGAAGTGTGCATTCAAATAAGCCATCAGTATAAATAAATATTGTCTGATCATCATTAATAAGGAGGTTATTTTCATCCGTTTCAGAATATAGATGATTTGGCAGCCAACCTACCGGGATATTCCCCTTATCATTTTCTATGAGCCTGGCTTTCTCTTCCTGATGATCATAAACAATAATTTCAGGATGCCCGGCTCTAATATAGCGGATTTCATTTGTGGAAACATTTACTGTGCCCAGAATAATAGTCATATAATTATTATTAATAAACAGGTACTTACAGAGTATTTTATTGAGCAAATTAAGTATCTGTGAAGGGACGATATCCGGTTTTGCCTGATCAATTAGCATATTAATTGTAGCATTTGCAGCCATCATGAGCATGGCAGCCTTTAGTCCATGCCCTGATACGTCACCCAGATAAAAGACATAATTATCTTTATCAACTGCATGATACCCAAAAAGATCACCCCCAACATCCAGAGAAGGAACATAGGCTGTTGAAAAGATCAACTCATCACTTATCAACAACCATTCGGGAAGGAGATATTCCTGTACAGTGCGAGCCAAAGAAAGATCCTGCTTGATCTCCAAAAACATTCTTTCCTGCTGCTTGGAGATGGCAATCTGCTTTTCTTCTGCGATTTTGATCCTTTGCTGCAAAAGTATATCAGCAGAAATCTCTTTCAGATGGTTTTCAAAAATCTTAAAATCTACCGGTTTGCTGATGAATGCGCTGATATGGAAATCTATAGCTTCCATAAAATATTTAATATCTCTGTGAGCAGAAATGATAATGATCTTAATATGACTGTCTTCTTCTCTGATTGTTTTAATCATTTCCAGGCCTGTAACTTGCGGCATTCTAATGTCAGTAATGATCAGATCAGGTTTTTCTGATTTGTATTTCTGTAGCCCGGATAACCCATCTTCAGCAGTGATCACCTTAGTAAATCTGCGGATCAGGATGTTCTTCAGAGAATGCAATGTATTTTCTGAATCTTCGCAAAGCAGGACTTTCAAATTGATTATCTGCTTTTTTATGCTTTCTGTCATCACTTATAAATAACCGTTCAGATTATTATCCTTTAAATAGCTGACCAGTTTTTTAACTTCTTCTGACCTTTCCATATCTGCTATCAGGAGTGAATCTTCAGTTTCTACTATCACCAGGTTATTGATTCCAATCAAACTTACCAGTCTATCTGAAAAAATGTAATTATCCTTGCTGTCAATAGCAAGAAATTCTCTTTTTGAGACGTTATTATCCTTGTCTTTAGGTGAAATGTCATATAGTGCTTTCCAGCTGCCCACATCACTCCAGCCAAAATTTGACGGGATAACCGCAATATTATCTGATTTTTCCATGATACCAATATCAACGGGGAGACGCGGCATTTGCTTATAAAGAGATGTGAAATCACTGCCTCTTTCATATTTTTGCCAAATAGCTTTAATTTTATCCAGTAAATCCCAGATTGCAGGCTGCAGCGTGATAAATGCTTCTCTTATTGTCTTCAAATTCCAGATAAACATACCACTATTCCAGAAAAAATTACCTCTCTCCAGATATTCCTGGGCTGTTTTCTTATCAGGTTTCTCCTTGAAGCTAACTACCTGAAATGAATTATTATTTATTTGCTCACCACTTTCTATATATCCATAGCTGGTTGCTGAATACGTAGGTGTAATACCAAATGTAACCAGCATATCCTGCCTGGCAGCAGCCTGGGCAATATCCACGCATTTATAGAATTCATCTGTGTCTGTGATCAAATGATCTGCAGCAGCTACCAGCATGGTTTCATCTTCAGGATACTTATTTCCCAGCCAGGCTAAGCTTAGTGCAATGCATGGGGCAGTATTCATTCCAAAAGGTTCAATAATGATATTTTGGGGATTAAGCTCAGGAAGATGATATTTTACCAATTCAGCCTGTCTGGCGGCAGTGACAATATAAATATCTTTAATTGATACTATTTTGAGCAGTCGATCTACAGTAAGCTTTATCATGGAATCTGTGCTAACGATGGGCAAAAACTGCTTGGGATTATCTTCTCTGGAAAGGGGCCAAAATCGGGAGCCAACTCCTCCTGCCATAATTAGAGCAATCATTTTTATTCTCCGTTTGTGCGGTTATCTATTATATTTGTATTCTCAGGAAATGCCGGTATAAAGATACTTTTGGGAAGCACAGAATTAATTTTCTCATCAAGAAATTGATATTTTACAGAATTATTGTCTTTATCAGTAATAAGTAATGAAGTGATCAGTCCTGATTTCAAGCTGATTATAATTTCTTCATCAGCTCTTTTTATTAATAACATAATGAAATCATCCTGAACTGGAAGCAATTGTTTTTCACTTTCATTCCAGTAAGATTTGATTATACTTAAAGGTCGGATCAAAAAATCTCCTTTATCCATATAAATCGCCTGTCCACTCTTCTTATCGTGCATGATCACAGTGTTTTCCTGGACGAATAATTCCTGTTCATCGGGAGGATCATAGGAAACATATAGTGAATCAGTATTATAATATATTTTCCCGGTTGTTGATTTTGTTCGATCAATCTCTGACCAGTGGTTTTCCTGAATAAGAGTTGCTTCAAACGAAGAAATTTTACTGTATTCATCGATGATCTGATTATAAATATCATCCAATTGATCCGCAGATAAATAAAGTGAAATAATAAGGAATAGTAATATCATGGAAATCTTCATAATAACTCCTCAGGCAAGTAGCCCAATCTTGCCAGATCTTCTAAATCTGCCAGCACTTCTCTTGATTTACTGCCCAGATGTGGACCAACAATATTTGCCTGTTCCAGCAGGTCGATCAATCTACCTGCTCGGGCATATCCAATTTTAAAATGACGCTGAAGCATTGAAACCGAAGCAGATCCTGCGGTAACTACAGCATAGGCAGCTTCCGGGAATAAATCGTCATCAAAATCGAAATTTACCAAAGCCGCACCTTCTTCCTGAATAATTATAATATCGTTTTCTGGTTTGGGCTGCACTCTCAGATAATCTACCAGATCATTGATCTCATCATCTGATACAAAAGCTCCATGAATTCTTTCCGGGATGGCTTTTCCTGGACCCAGATAGAGAGAATCACCTTTTCCAAGCAATTGCTCAGCACCATTAGAATCCATGATAACTCGTGAATTGATCTTTTGAGAAACCTTGAATGCTATTCTCGCAGGAAAATTTGCCTTGATCAAACCGGTGATAACCTTTGTGGAAGGACGCTGTGTAGCCAGGATCAAATGTATTCCTATCGCACGAGCCATCTGTGCCAGACGGGTTACCGGGCGTTCTATTTCCTTTGTAGCCGTCATTATCAGATCTGAGAATTCATCAATGATCACCACAATACAGGGAAGTTCATTATCTTCCGGTTCTTCTCCAATTGACTTTAATTCTCTGATCTTATTATTATAATCTTCCAGATTCCTTACTGTGTAATTCTGCAGCAGCTTATATCTTCTTTCCATTTCAGTGACTGCCCAATTTAGCGCCATCATCACATGATCAGTTTCTGTAACCACGTTTTGAATTAGATGAGGAATACCTTCATAACCGACTAATTCAATGCGTTTGGGATCAATGAGAATAAGACGAAGCTCCGAAGGTGTGCTCCGCAGCAGCAGACTTACAATAATGGAATTTACGCAGACGCTTTTCCCTGAACCAGTGGCACCTGCTATCAAAAGGTGCGGCATACGTGCAAGATCCGCTACTACAGGATTTCCTGCTATATCTTTTCCCAGGGCAAAAGCAAGTTTACTCTTCATCTTCTTCATCTGTGGTGAAAGCATAATATCACGCAGATAAATAATATCACGCTGGTCATTAGGTACTTCAATACCAATAAATCCCTTTCCCGGGATAGGAGCTTCCACCCTCAGACTTGTGGCTTTGAGTGCCAGCGCCAGATCTTTTGATAAGTTATTAAAAGTATTTACTTTAACTCCCGGTGCAGGTTCCAGTTCATATTGCGTTACTATAGGTCCAATATTGACATTTTTTACGGTTGCTTCTACCTGGAATTCAGCAAGTTTATTCTGCAGGACATTACTTACTTTGGCAATATTATCTTCTATGGATTTGCGGTCAGAGATTTGAGCAGAAGACTCCTGCAGAAAATTCGGGATTTTGGGAAGATGATATTTTCCATCAGCAGGTGGTTGATAATTATTGGGATTATCACGTCTTTTAACCTGTTTTAAAACTTTCTTTTCTTCCTTTTTAGGAGGAGTATTATTAATTGGAGGAGTTTTAACCTTTTTTTTAGGAATTTCCTCAATTATTTCCTCAATATCCAAACTTATCTGAGGATCTTCTTCAATATCTTCAGCCGGTTCTGAATGAATTATTAATTTGGGCTTTCGTGCTTTGGGAGCAGGTTTTCCTTCTATTTCTATCTTTTTACGTGGTTTGAATATCAGCCCAAAAAAACTGCTGAAGATTTTAGCAAGCCAGCAGAAGAAGCGCCAGATAAGTCCCAGTTCAAATATTATTATCACCATCACAATAATTATCACTGAAGCAATAATGATAGTTCCTGCGGTACCAAACATGTTATTGAGAAAAGTTCTGAAGAATTTAGTAAACAAACCTGGTATCTGAGACTGCTTATGAGTTACTGTGATCACAATGATATTCACAAAGAATGCCATGATCACAAAGCAGATTATCTTACTAAGGATATTTTCCTGATTAGATGTGAAAATATTAAAAAATGAGAGCATTATCATACCCAGCAGGAGAGAAATACAGAGTATTCTACCAAATAGATAGCTGAGCCAATAGCTCATACAGGCTCCAAAAGGCCCAATTGGGTTACTCACATCTGGGAAATCCATCTTTACCACATCCAGAAATGACATACCACTCTGGATAATATTATCGTAATCTGTGATAATCTTCTGACTATCTACACTGATTGCCACCAGCAATAAAATTGATAAAATCAAGAGTAGTAGCCAGATAATTATTGATTTAAAATTAATTGTCTGTTTTTCATCCATAATCACACACTAAACCTTATATTAATAACATCCCCATCTTGTACGATGTAATTTTTGCCCTCCAACCTGAAGAGTCCTTTTTCTCTTAATGCTTTTTCCGAACCTAGTTCCTTAAGTTTTTCATAATGAAAACACTCTGCCCGGATGAAGCCACGAGCAAGATCTGAGTGAATTTTTCCAGCAGCCAGAACAGCATTATCACCCCGCGTGATTGTCCAGGCTCTCACTTCATCTTTACCAACAGTAAAAAAGCTGATCAATCCAAGCATATCATAAGAAAATCTAATTAAGCGGTTAACAGCAGATTCGCTTATATTCATATCTTCCATGAACATCTCAGCTTCTTCGCTGTCTAGTTTGCTTAATTCCATTTCAAAATTACCTGCTAATTCAATAACACGATAATTTTCTTCTATTTTATTAATAAGATCATCATTTTTTCCGAAATTATTTTCATCAGAATTCAGGATTATCATAATTGGCTTCTCGGTAAGCAATCTGAATCCCCTGATCGCCTTTGCTTCTTCAACACTAAATTCCAGGTCTCGCACTGGTGTGGAATTATTCAGCTGTTCACTGATCCGGGAGAGAATGTGTTCTTCTATCTGCAATTCTGCCAGATTAACACCTCTTTTTTTATCTTTCACGATCCTTTCCAGTCTTTTTTCAACAATGATCATATCGCTGATAATCATATCTTCCATGATCTGTTCAATATCTGATAAGGGATCGGGATCACCCTGGCTTTGAGCGATAATTTCATCATTGAAATTTCTGATCACCAGCGCAAGTGCTTCTGAGGTTTTTATCAAACCTAAAGATTCTGCTGAGAACGCTTCGCCATCCTTACTGCCGGAATTTAGTCCAGCAAAATCAGTGAATTCTATATGAGTATATATTGTTTTCTTGGGTTGATAATGATCTGAAAGCCAATCAATTCTTTCATCTGGAACTTCCACCACTCCAATATTAGGTTCAAGCTTTTGACTGCTATATGAGGTAACTTCTGCTTCCAAACCTGTAAGGGCATTAAATATTGTGGTTTTTCCTGAGTTTTGTAAACCGATTAATCCAATTTTCATTTTAATTTTTCCTCTTTTTTTCCAATTCTTAAAGATAACCTCAGTAGCTGAAAAATCATCTTCATCACCCAGTATTTGATTAAAATTTCTTACAATAACTGTCAATTAAATTTAGTGAATGCTCCCGGATGCATCTATTTACCAATACAATAACTGGAGAAAATTTTATCCAGAATATCATCTGTGGTTATCACTCCCGTGATCTCTTCAAGTGCCTTACTTACCTGCAAAAGATCAAAAGCCAAGAACTCAATACTTCCTTCAGATTTCAAGGTTTCCTGAAACTGCAGCAATTCATTTAGAGCTTTTCTGGCAGCAGCAAGTTGACGCGTATTAGTCAAAGGTGGAACCTTAAATTCCTCCGGTTTGATATTGATTTCCTGTAATATGGCAGTTTTAAGCTCATTTAGTCCATCTGAGATAACCGTTGAACATGGTATATAATCCTGCCGGAGGTATTCACTGATAAGGGTAGGTGCAATAATATCAGTTTTATTAAGTACTTTGAGCAGTTTTTTATTTTTTACTGTCTCTTCTAATTTATTTATCTCATTATCCTGCATTTCAGAATCAGTTACATAGATCACCAGGTCAGATTTATCAATTATACCCATACTGCGAGCCATTCCCAGTTTTTCCAGAGCATCTTCCGAATCCCGCAATCCTGCAGTATCATAAAAAACAATCAAAAAACCAGATAAAGCAATAGCCTCTTCCAAATAGTCTCTGGTTGTTCCCGGCACTGGTGTGACAATAGCTCTTTCTGAATCAAGCAGAGCATTAAAAATACTTGATTTACCAACATTAGGTCTTCCCACCAGACTTACCCTGTAACCATTCCTCAAGATCATTCCATCTCTACCGCTTTTCACTAGCATTTCCAGGTCTTTTTTTAATCTGGAAATCTTAGTTTCAATATCCTCTAAAGAAATTGATTCCTGATAATCTTCAGGAAAATCTATCTCTAATTCCAGCGCAATGCGGATCTCAGTAATAATATCTAAAATATTACTGATCTTCTGTTTGAGCCGGCCCTCCATCTGATCAATAGCAGTTTTATGTGAAAAGCGCGTAGATGCAGAAAGCAGGTCTCCCACAGCTTCTGCCTGGGTAAGATCAAGTTTATTATTCAGAAAGGCTCGTTGTGTAAATTCTCCAGGATCAGCCAGACGGGCAAATTGAAGGATATTTTCCAGTATCTGAGCTGCAATATATTGATTGCCATGGCAGGATATTTCCACAACATCTTCACCGGTATAACTGTCAGGAGCTCGAAATACTGTAATAAGCACTTCATCAATTAATTGTTCACAAGCATATATCTTGCCAAAAGTCGCATAGCGGCTGGGAGTTTCTGCCAAAGTTTTTTGGGCTTTGAATATTTTATCACAAATCTTGATGGCATCAGCTCCACTCAAACGAATTATATGGATTGCTCCCTTACCGGCAGCAGTCGATTGAGCAGCTATTGTATCCTGATTAAAATTCACTCTAAAATATGTCCTTCTCTTCAAGCTCTTTAAAAATGTGAGTCGCTTCCAAACCATAATGGGATTTAAGAATTGCTATTTTGCCATGGGTAATAAATTCATCCGGAAGACCAAATGAATATACCTTGATGTCGGTATTACAATAGTAATTACTGATATTCATACCAAAACCACCTTTCAAGGCATTATCTTCAAGAGTTATCACAATGTCCACTTGGGATTTCAAATTTTCAAGCAATTCGGTATCAAGGGGTTTGATAAAACGGGGATCGATCAATACAGGTTCAATTTGATATTTATCCCTGATCATCTTCACCAGTTTTTCTGCCTCAAAGAAATAATTTCCAACTCCAATCACTGCAACCTTTTCACCTTCAGATACTACGACTGATTTCCCCAGAATGATCTCTGCTTCTCTTGAATTGCATAGTGGTGCTAAGCCACGAGCATAACGGATTGCCACAGGACCAGACTCATAATTGCAGGCAAAGGAAAGCATTTTTTCCAACTCATCGCTGCTGCTGGGTGCCATAACCACAAGATCAGGTATCAATCCCAGATATGAGATATCAAAACTGCCATGATGCGTTGCCCCATCTTCTCCCACCAGTCCTGCTCTATCAAGACAGAACACTACTGGCAATTTCTGCAAAGCCACGTCATGGATCAATTGATCATAAGCTCTTTGCATAAAAGTGGAATATATAGCCACAACTGGTTTCATTTTGCGAGTAGCAAAACCTGCTGCAAAGGTGACTGCATGCTGTTCAGCAATTCCTACATCAAAAAACCGGTCTGGAAATTCTTTGGCAAATTCAGATAATCCCGTACCATCGGTCATCGCTGCCGTAATAGCCACGATGCGCTCATTCTCCCGGGCAAGCTCAGTTAATTTATTTCCAAATACCCTTGAATAAGTAACTTCAGATTTACTAAGGCACTCACCAGTTTCCACTTGAAATGGTCCCAATCCATGAAATTTGGCGGCATTTGCTTCTGCGGGTACATAACCCTTACCTTTGCGGGTAATCACATGCAAAAGAACGGGGCCTTCCATATTATCACGTGCTCTGCGGAAAGTACGGGTGAGTTGGGCAATATTATGTCCATCAATTGGTCCTGCATATTTAAAACCCATATCCTCAAAAATTATATTCGGGGCAAAGGTACTAACAATATTCCCCTCAAATTTCTGAGCAAAATGTAAAATCCTCCGTTTATTATGATCTGAAGCAGGCAGATTCTGCAAAATATCCCAGATTTTACCTTTTAACTTATTATATGACCTGCTCACCAGAAAATCAGCAAAATATTTCTGCAATGCTCCCACATTGGGTGAAATTGACATATTATTATCATTCAATATTACAATCAGATTCTTATTAAGGTGCCCGGCATGATTTAAGGCTTCAAATGCCATTCCGCCCGTAAGTGCTCCATCACCGATCACCGCAATTGCCAGACCCGGTTCTTGCAGACATTCTTTTGCCATGGTGATCCCCAGAGCTGCTGAGATTGATGTACTGCTGTGCCCCACTCCAAAAGCATCATATTTGCTTTCACTTATCCGATTGAATCCACTTATACCGCCATATTCACGTAAAGTGTCAAATCTGTCATTACGACCTGTTAAAATTTTATAGGCATAGCTTTGATGTCCCACATCCCACACTATCCTGTCCTGGTCTGGTACAAAAACGTGCAGCAGTGCTATTGCCAGGTCTGTTGCTCCCAGACTGGGAGCTATATGTCCCCCATTTTTGGCAGTTACTTCAATAATGCGTTTACGCACTTCTTCTGCCAAAGCCCGTAATTCACTGATACTTAATTTCTTTATCATTTCCGGGCTGGTTATCTTTTCTAATATCATTAAAAAACCTCTTATTCCTAAGTTACGATACTATCAAGCCATTTTAGGACTTCATTAACACCTTTTTTCTTCAAAGCAGAGAAGGCAAATATCTTTTCCTGCTGCAATCCTAATCCAGATCTTAATTCACGCAACCTTGCCGGTTGTTTGGAAATGGCTATTTTATCACTTTTTGTGGCTATAACACAGCAGGTTTTACCAATTTCAGACAGCATGCGGATTACATCAATATCTTTGGGATCTGCTTTATGACGAATATCCACGAGTACAAATACTGCCTGTAACTGTAAACGGGTGCTGAAATACTCATTGATCATTACTTTCCATTTATCACGTTCCGTTTTACTCACTTTGGCAAAACCATATCCAGGGAGATCCACTAACGTGAAAAATCCATCCTCTTCTTCTGCCTTGAACCTTACCTTAAAGAAATTCACCAATCGGGTTTTTCCTGGTTGTCCACTAACTTTTGCCAGTGCTTTACGGTTTAAAAGCGTGTTCAAGAGCGAAGATTTCCCAACATTTGACCTGCCCACAAAGGCAAATTCAGCAAAAAGACTGGCTGGATACTGATCTGTCGTGACAGCACTTGTTAAAAATTCAGATTCTACTATTCTGATCATTCAAAATATACCACTGAGGAGCGTTCACTCTCCCAGATCTCAACTTCTGCTACCCGGACAAAATCCCCATTCAACACTTCACTGAGACGATTAAATATATATTTGGCAATGTTCTCAGATGTAGGATTCATCCCTTCAAAACACGCCATTTCGTTTAGATAACCATGATCAAGCTCTGCCATCAGGGAATTTAAATGTTGTTTTACCACTCCAAAATCCAGTGTCATACCGATATCATCAACCTGGGATGCCAGAACGCCAACTCGAACTTTCCAGTTATGCCCATGAAGATTATGACAGGCTCCCTGATATCCTTCCAGCCTGTGAGCTGAAGAAAATTCTGATATCACATTCAGTTTATACATGAACAACCTCCGTTTTTCATAAGAATACGTAACTTTTGTATTGTATAGTTTTTCTCTCTTTAGAAAAGCCTTTCAAACGGAATTTACCTCGTTACGGTGTATTAGTGGAATTTGTATTATAGATAAATTCATCTTCATAATCAAAATCCAATGTCTCTGACACTCTTTCAAGTGCTTTTTTCTGGATTTGACGCACCCGCTCCCTTGATAAACCAAGCTCTTCGGCTATTTGGGCAAAGTTTTTACCCTTTTTACCTTCCAGACCAAAATATTCTCTGATTATAAAAGAATCTCGAGCCGGCAATTCGTTCAATGCCCTTTCTATCTTCTTATCGCGCCTTTTTGCCAGATAAAGCTCTTTGGGATCAGCAATAGATACATCTCTCAAAAAATTATCAAAATCAATCTGACCCTGATGTGAACTGTGGCTTTTATCATGAATAGATACTGTGTTGATCTCCTGCATCTTTACTTTTTTAATATGCTTCAGAGGTACATTAGTATCTTCAGATATTTCTTGCTCATCAGGACGACTACCAGTAATACTGTAGGTCCTTTCTTTTTGTTTATTTATTTTATTCAACAGATTTACTTTATCAAGAGGCATACGAATTAGATTGTTTTTCTCTGTTAAGGCACTGATGATACGCTGTTTGATCCACCAGACAGCGTAGGAAATAAATTTATTGTGACGCTCAGGTTCAAATTTCTCTATGGCTTTGATCAAACCCTGATTACCTTCACTTATCAATTCGCTTAAGGTAAGTCCACGATTTTGATATCGTGCTGCTACGCGTACCACAAACTTCAAGTTTGCTGTCAAAATTTTATTTATAGCTTCTTTATCACCTTTCTGGGCTTTAACTGCTAATTTCTCTTCCTCTTCACGTGTTAACGGATCGACCTGCGCAATCTCATTTAAATATGATTGCAAACCCCGATCTTCAAACACATTTTCACTCATTCACCATCTCCTTATTCCCTTCCAGAATACCCCATATCCTAGATAAAATTACCAATTTCTCTAATCTAATCAGCAATTTTATCTTAATACGTTATCTCGTCAACTTTTTGTTTTAGGGGCAAATTCCTGAAATTCAGGCATATTGTCTGTAACAAAATCGAGAAGCTCATCATCACTCATTTTGCTGATCTCTGCCAATTTCATTACCAGCTTTACTCCAGATAAATTTATTCCCAATTCTTGAGTCAAAGTGATTATTATTTCTATTTGAAGCAAGTCTTTTTTGGAAAATATTCTGGTATTGCGATTGCTACGCTGAGGTTTGATCAATCCCCGCCTTTCATATTCACGTATTGTCTGCTCATGGATATTTATCTGCTTAGCAACTTCGCCTATATAATAAAATTCTTTCTCATTCATTCTATCTTCCTTGAATCTTTAAATAAGGTTCAGGATCAAGCGGTTGACCTGCCTTTCTGATTTCAAAATGAAGATGATTTCCCGTCGATCTTCCCGTTGAACCCATCGAGGCTATTTTATCTCCTGCCTGAACGCTTTCTCCTGCTTCCACAATATTTGCCTCATTATGTGCATAGACTGTCATCACCCGATCAGGATGCTCCAATATTACTAGATTACCATAACCTTTCTGTACGCCGGAATAGATTACTTTCCCATCTAATACTGCATAAATTGGAGTGCCCAGAGGTGCTGCCAGGTCTATCCCCTGGTGACGCTCTTTTTTATTAAAACGGCAGGTGATCGTATAATTTTCCACTGGTTGATGCTGAAGCATATCAGGAGCTTTGGAGCTTTTGTCTTTTTCCCGGGTTTTAACTGGTTTCGGTTTGGGCTTACTGGTTGATGCAATCGGTTGCCTGGGGACAGCTGCTTTTTCTGTCTTCTTTTCTGTCAGAGATTCTTTATCAAGTCCCTTCTCGTTCAGATATATCACATCTCCGGGAGTTAATTCCCAACTGGTTATCTTGTTATAATGCACGAGATCCAGCAGATCAAGACCATACATTTTGGCGATCAAGGGTAAATCCTCACTCTTTGATACAGTGTGCCTGCCATCTGGTGGCACCTTACGTTCTGTGATATAATTGCGCTTCATTGCCTGGTGCGGTGCATAATAGATTTTTTGACCAATCTCAATCCTGTCACTATCAAGATTATTATATAACTTTAAATTGGCTACGGAAACTCCTGACTGACGAGTGATCAGGCTGAGAGTATCTCCGGGCTTCACGATATAATATTTATCTGAAGGAGTAACATATAAAGGTCTACTGCTCATCCCTGACAGATTCACCAAAATAGTGATCAAAAGAAGTAATAAAAGACTATTCGATGGAGAAATCCGCATATCCCAATGATTCAGGTAGTTCTGATTTCTTTACCTGCTCTACTGTAGAAAAAACTGACCCTTGCCAGAGCTCATTTTCAAAACTTTGCAGATCACTACCTATTGCTCTCACTCTCACTGTGCCATTGCTCAAATTTTTTATTCTTCCACGAATATTATATTTATAAGCTGCCTGAAGAACAAAGTACCTGTAACCTACTCCCTGAACCCGTCCTGAAATAATATATTCCCCCCGAATTTCCTGATTAAGGTTGCTCTCTGACATTTCTACTCCTTTTTCTTCATTTATATCTCTACCAGTACTTTGTCAAATATTTCCTGTAAATATTTAGTTTCTTTTCAAAATTATTCATCTTTTGTAACTATAATTTTACTCTTTGGAATACTAATTTTATATAAAAAACAGCTAAATTGCCATATCACCATCACTTATATTCATCTACTGTCATCTAGTGGACTACTCGAGTAACAACTTAGCACATAGTGACATTTTTATGTGAGTACGTGCTTTGTTGTTCCGCAAGAAATCCATTTGGAGATCAAGAGCAGTCAGGTAAGTGTTTTCAGGGCAGTTTACGTATAGGGGGAGAAAAAGTTAGCACTCTTATTTTTAGATTGACAGTTTTTCTTTAAATTATTGAATGTCACTGGAATTAGCAGGTGGTTGATTAGAGTGCTAAAATAAAGGATGTGATTGGTGATGAAAAAGAATGATATAAGACGCAGAGAGGTATTAAGATTCCTGGTAGAGGAATATATCGAGCATCAGGAAGCGGTATCATCAAAGCAGATTTGCAGTAAATATTTACCGGATTGTTCTTCAGCCACAATTCGGATAGATTTGAATAAACTTGAAAAGGAAGATATGATCTTTCAGCCGCACACCTCAGCAGGCAGGATCCCAACGATCATGGGTTATCGGGAATATTTACGAATGGTCAATCCGGAGTTTGAGGCTCAGCATTTTCAAGAGAATGAATTATTGAGAAATCTGCTGGTGCAATATTACCGTGATACACCTATGGCATTGCATTATATCATGCAAGTGCTGGCAAAAGAAACAGATCAGCTCTCATTTGTGGCTGAACCTCAGATATCTTTTGGTTATCTTGAAAAGCTGGATGTATTCCATATTACTCCCCGCAAACTTCTTTTTGTGGTCAGTCTGGATTCCGGGCTTGATAAGACTGTGATCCTGAATGTTGAGAGTGAGATCAATCCTCGTCAACTCAAGATCATTGTCCGTCATATCAATGAAGAACTGGGAGGATTGCGGATATATGACATTCAAAATAAATATCTGCAGGAAATCCAGAATAAAATAGGCAGAGAGAGTGCCTTATTCAAGAATTTTTTACGGGGATTACATCATGCATTAAGTCAGATTTCGAGTTATTATATTCATTTTGACGGTAACATGAATTTCCTGGAGCAGCCTGAATTTAATGAGCGCAAATCAATACTATCATTTTTAGGATTCATTCAGCGTCAGGATAATCTGATAAATCTGATGAAAAGACATGAAAGTGATAAGGATTATTCCATTTTAATGGGGGAAGACCTTGTCAGACCAGAACTGGTTGAATATGCCATGATCTATGCTAAATATGAGATATATGGCGTACCGGGTTACCTCGGGATTGTGGGACCAGTGCGGATGAATTATAAAAAAAATATACCCCTGGTGAGAGATTTCGCCAGAACAATAACCGAGACTACGAAGAAAGGGATGATGGTGAAGCAAAATGTCAGAAACTAGTAAAATAGATAAAAAATTAAAACAGGAAGCATTACAGCAAGAGCAGCAGGATCTGGTGGAAGAAACTACTGAAAATGAAATAGTGGATGTGGAAATAGTTGATTCAACAGAGGAAACGGGATTGCTGGAAAAAATTATGCAGCTGGAACGCGAGAAAGCGGAAATGAAGGATAAATGGCTGCGATCCGTAGCAGAATTTGAGAATTTCAGACGGCGGAGTACTGTAGAAAAATCAACTTGGATAAAAAATGCTAATCAGCGTCTGATCCTGGAATTATGTGATGTGACAGATAATTTTGAACGGGCTTTGGCAGGTGATCATGATGAAGGCAATGCCAAACATTATCAGAAAGGAATTGAGATGATCTATAATCAAATCTCAAATATTCTTAAAAGGGAAGGAGTGGAAAAGGTCGAAACTGATAAACGGGACTTTAATCCTGAATATCACGAGGCATTAGCCCATATCCCTTCTGAGCTGAAAGAGAACAAAATTGCCGCAACTATTCAGAATGGCTATCTGATGAACGGCAAATTGATAAGAGCAGCACGTGTGGCAGTATCAAATGGTGAAAAACCAGAAAAAACTGCTGATAAGAAAGCTGATAAAAAAAAAAATAGAAACAGGAGGATATGATGGGTAAAATCATAGGAATAGACTTAGGCACCACAAATTCTTGCGTAGCCGTGATGGAAGGTGGTAAGGCTAATGTGATCCAGAGTGTGGAAGGATCTCGTACTACGCCCTCAGTAGTGGCATTCACAAAGGATAATGAACGATTGGTGGGACAATTGGCAAAGCGCCAGGCTGTTACCAATCCGCGTAATACAATCTCATCTATCAAGCGTTTTATGGGACGCCAGATCGATGAAGTACAATCAGAGATCTCAAACGTGAATTATGAGATAAGAAGTGGAAAATTTAAAGAAGCAGTTGTGCATATTCCCATAGAAAATAAGGATTATTCACCCCAGGAAATCTCGGCTATGGTACTTAGGAAAATGAAAGAAACTGCAGAATCACATCTAGGTCAGGAAATCACTGAAGCAGTGATCACTGTACCAGCCTATTTTAATGATGCTCAGCGCCAGGCGACAAAAGATGCAGGAAAAATCGCCGGACTGGAAGTGAGACGCATCATTAATGAACCTACAGCCGCAGCTTTGGCTTATGGATTAAATTCAGAAAAAGAAGAGAAAATTGCAGTTTATGACCTTGGTGGCGGAACTTTTGACATATCGGTTCTGGAAGTAGCAGAGGGTGTTGTAGAAGTTCTTTCTACAAACGGAGATACTCACCTGGGTGGAGATGATTTTGATAAGAAGATCATGGACTGGATCATGGATAAATTTAAACAGCAGGAAGGGATAGATCTGTCCAGTGATGCTATGTCAGTACAGCGGATCAAGGAAGCTGCAGAGAAAGCAAAAGTGGAATTATCCGGTACAGGAACCACAAATATAAATCTGCCGTTTATAACAGCTGATGCCTCTGGTCCCAAGCATTTGAGTCTTGATCTGAGCAAAGCAGAATTTAATCGAATGACAGCAGACCTGGTGGAAAGATCAATAGAACCCTGCCGTAAAGCTTTGAAAGATGCAAAATTGAACCCCAGTGACATAGATGAGATCTTGCTGGTAGGTGGCAGTACGCGAATTCCTGCAGTACAGGAAGCAGTTGAGAAATATTTTGGTAAGAAGGCAAATAAGAGCGTTAATCCTGATGAAGTAGTGGCAGTTGGTGCTGCAATTCAGGGTGGAATTCTGGGTGGAGACGAAAGTCTTAATGACGTGCTTCTGCTCGATGTAACTCCTCTTTCACTGGGTATAGAAACATTAGGTGGAGTGATGACCAAGCTTATTGAACGTAATACCACCATCCCCACTAATAAGAGCCAGGTATTTTCTACAGCAGCGGATAATCAGCCGGCAGTGAGCATAAACGTGCTTCAGGGAGAGCGTTCCATGGCAAATGATAACCGTACACTGGGCAAATTTGATCTCACAGATATCCCACCAGCACCCCGGGGAACACCTCAAATAGAGGTTACATTTGATATCGATGCTAATGGTATATTGCATGTGTCCGCTAAAGATAAGGGAACAGGAAAGGAACAGTCTATCCGCATTGAGCGAACAGGCTCCTTGAATGAAGAAGAAATCGAAAAAATGGTAAAAGATGCAGAAGCACACGCTGAGAGCGATAAATTGGAGAAGGAAAAAGTGACTGCTCATAATGAACTTGACACCTTTATTTTCTCAGTTGAAAAAAGCCTTTCTGAATATGGTGAAAAAATTCCTGCTGATGAAAAAGCCAAAGTGGAAGCTGCCGTGAAAGAAGCTAAGGAAAAAATGGAAAAAGCTGGAACCAAAGAAGAATATGAAAGCATTAAAGAAGAACTTTCCAAGAAAGCACAGAAAATGAGTGAAATACTCTATGCTGATATGCAGAAACAACAACAGGCTGACGGTGGTGAAGGACCTCATAATGCAGATTTTGATCCCAGCAAAATGGGTGGACAGGCAGGTGGACAGCAGCAGGCAGAACCTGAAGAAGGTCCTGTTGATGCTGATTTTGAAGTAGTTGACGACGATAAATAACTGATAGTAATATAGGCAATGCGCTTAATGGTGCATTGCCTATTTTCTTGTATCTCCTGTAGCTGATCATTGATGTATCTGGTTAGCTACAAGATATATAAGGAAATTTTATAAGGGATAAATAATGGAAAAAAGAGATTATTATGAAGTGCTGGGTATTGATAAAACAGCAGATGCAAGCGTGATCAAAAAAGCATATCGTAAACTTGCAATGAAGTATCACCCTGACAAAAATCCTGATGATAAAGTAGCCGAAAAGAATTTTAAAGAAGCTTCGGAAGCCTATGAAGTGCTGAGCGACGCTGATAAACGCAGTAAGTATGACAGATTCGGTCATGCTGGACTGGAAGGCGCATTTGGTGGCAGTGGCTTTGACTGGGGTAACTTTTCTCATTTCTCAGATATTGATGATATCTTTGGTGGTGAAGGGCTTGGAGGAATTTTTGAGCACTTGTTTGGTGGCAGTATGGGACGCAGCCGTGGAGGCAGCCGTCGTAATAAAGGTGAAGACCTGCAGTTATCATTATCCCTGACATTGGAAGAAATTGCTAAAGGCGTGAAGAAAAAACTAAAGATAAATATAAAAGATTCCTGTGATCATTGCCATGGCAGTGGATCAGAAGATGGAAAAACTCAAGCCTGTCCTCAATGCCGAGGTACTGGCCAGGTTATGCAGACATCCCGTTCATTATTTGGTCAGATGCAAACTGTGGTGCGATGTCCCACCTGTAATGGTGAAGGGAAACTGATAGAAAAGAAGTGCAAGGTTTGCCACGGTGAAGGCAGAGTAAATAAATTAAAGCCACTTGAAGTGGAAATCCCTGCCGGAGTAGCAGAAGGACAATATATCAGACTCCGAGGTAAAGGTAATAAAGGCAAAAATGGTGGAGAAAATGGAGATATCCTGGTACACATCAAAGAAAAGGAACACCCTGAATTTGACCGGGAAGAAAGTAATTTGAGGATCAATTTTCCCATTACAGTCTCTCAGGCAGTAATTGGCTGCGAAATTAAAGTTCCCACTTTGTCTGGAAAAGTTAAAATGAAAGTACCTGCCGGAACTCAATCAGGGAAAACCTTCCGCGTGAGAGGACAGGGTCTTCCCTACCTCAATAGCGGATATAGTGGGGATTTGTTTGTGCACATAATCGTAATGATCCCTACAAAGGTTACTGGTAGAGAAAAAGAATTGTACACTGAACTTGCCGAAATAGATAAAGAAAAGAAATATGAGCCCAAGAAGAGCTTCTTTAGTAAATTCAAGCATCTTTTTAATATAATTTAGTTAGAGATCAGACAAGTGCCCTGTTATTATGTGCCAGCCATTTGCGATTCACAAGAAGGGCAGTATAGCATTGAAGGTGAGGAATTTCACCATATAAGTCAGGTGCTGCGAAAGCGTGAAGGAGATACCATTCTGGTCACAAGTGGCTGTGGACTACTTGCTGACTGCCGGATTGTGAAAATAGAGCGAAGAAGTTTGCTGATCGAGATTGAAAACCGTCAGACTTATGAACGAAGTGAACCCCGGATGGCTCTCGCATTTGCCTTATTAAAAAATAAACATGACAGTTTGATAATTGAAAAAGCAACTGAGCTGGGGTGTTCAAGATTTTATCCTCTGGAAACAGAGCGTACTATTCGGAAAAATTCAGCTAACCAACAGAATAAATTTCACAAAATTGCCATAGCAGCAATGAAACAGTGTGATAATGCCTGGTTACCACTGATTAACGAATGTGTTGATCTTAGAAAAATTCCTGACCTGATGCGGAAAGACGGTTTTGTACCTGTAGTTGCACTGGAAACCGAGAGACAGCGTTCATTATTCGAGATCAAGAACCAATTCCCTGGTGGATCTTTAGGGATTATCATTGGACCGGAAGGTGGATTTTCTCAGCAGGAAAAGGAATTCTTAAGCAAAGAAGAGGTGATATCATTTTCTCTAGGTAATCATATTTTAAGGGCAGAAACTGCTGCAATTGCAGCTTTATCACAATTATCGGGATTGAATTATAATTTAAACAAAGATTATTATTAATATATAACTAATTGGAATTGAAAGTGATTAAGGGCTTTCAGAAAAAGGAAATTCTTGAATTAAATTAACCTATTCTTAAGAGCCCTGCAATTTAGATAAAGCCTCTTCAAAAGTCTCAAAAATATTTATCACTTTATGCGCCTGAGTCATTTTTAATACTCGGGCGGCTTTATTACGGGGATTAGCGATACAAAGATAACCATTTTTCTGTTCTGTAACTTTGAAAATCCTGATGATAGTTCCCAGCCCGGTGCTATCCATAAACTGTAGATCAGAAAAATCAAGTATAAACTTGTTAGTTCTCAAAAAGTAATCATCAAATGCTTTTCGTAAATCCTTTGAATTAGAGGCATCAAGCTCACCGCTAATTTTTACAATTCCAATATTCTCATTTAGATTGAAAGTAATGTCTAACATAAGCTCTCCTTATCAGAGTCAATAGTGAATATAATCCGTGTTTGATTTATAGAATCAATTCTTTTTCTTGTTATTTCATCAGACAGGGTAACAATAATAGGTAACCCTCTTCCAGAAGTGGCATCGTTTGCCACCAGATCAAATGCATCTTCTTTTTTTAATATGGGTATTATCCATTCAATACCTTTATCCCAAATACTGATAATTACATTGTCAGTGATTACCAGCGATAGCACTACCATCGTGTCCGGTTTGTTTTTTAAGCCATGCACGATCACATTTGTGAGTATTTCAGCAATAACCAGTTCAACTTCAAATGCCAGATCATCCTGTCCCGTGTTATCCAGGATAAATTTTTCGCACTGCCGCCTTATATGGGAAGTATTGGTAAGAACAGATTTAAATGTTACCAGAAAACGATTATCTACATTCTGCATCAGGTTATTTGTTCTAAATAGTACAAAAGAGAAATCTGATGTGATTGAGGTATAACCCTCTTTTAAAAGTTTTTCGTTAAATATATATGGCATCAGGAACGAATTTGGATCATCAATTTCTGAAATAATCCGTTTTATACCATCTAACCCCAGCTTCTTCTCGTTTAAACTATAATTCTGTAATTCACAAGTATATATGATATTTAGCTTCTGATCATTAAAGGAAAATTCCTGCTCCTCAAAGGAGCTCTTAGGTTTCTCCAATTCATCTGTGCTATCTGAATTCAATGAAATCTGCGCTTTCTCCAGATCACAAAAAGAGTTCGATGCCAAATCATATTGCAGAATATTCACTGAACCTATTTTTGCATATCGGACAAACTCAAAATCAGAATCTATTAAACACACCAGCAGTTCCATACTATCTGTAATATTATCTGTTCCCAGGATACTCACGAGTCGATCAAGTATAACTCCCGGAGAAGCCATTTCCAGCTCATTTTTTATAATGTTGTCCATGGTGACTTTAATGGTGAGCATAAAAAGTGTACCCTTGATGTCCTGATGCGGGAAGTGACCCATATAAGCAATATAACGAGTTTCAGAAATGGGAATAATATCAAAGAAATCACCACTGGGTGTCCTTTCATCAACTATATAATTTGAAGAAAACAGTAATTTCTTTTCAGACAAGAGCCAGGATGGAGCCATTGAGGTCTGCATCGCAGAAGCACGAGCTTTATTCTGGAAAATAAGTTCATTGAATTTCTGGATCTTATCTTCAAATTCCAGAGCTTTTTGCTGATATACTAACTGTCTGGTAATTTTGGAGATCTGCTTAATAACATTGTTTACATTAATTGGCTTAAGTAAAAATCCATCAACTCCCAAATTAATAGCCTGCTGAAAATATTGGGTATCATTATGAGCAGATACAACAATAACTTTAACATTTTCATCAATTTCCCTGATTTTCTCCAGCATTTCCAATCCAGTCATTATGGGCATACGAATATCTGTTATAATCACGTGTGGATGGTGTTTTTTGTACAATTCAAGACCAATATGTCCGTTACCGGCAACAAGTACATTATTTACTCTTCGCCTCATTATTTCTGCAATAGAATCTCGCATCATTTCCTCATCTTCTACGAATAGAACATCTATTGGAAGTTTCTCAAAATTCTTTCTTACTTTGGACATATCCTGCCTTATCAAGTTATCTACCATTTTTCACACAACCTAACATCTGCTTTTCAAAGTTTTAGATATCTTAGAATATAGTCAATATAAAAGATAATTTTTGCCAGTAAATGAATTTAAGCAGATTTCTTTTTAATCATATTGCTTAAAAGTTAAATAATAATAATCTCCAGATCATTTATCAGTAAGCTTGACAGTAGGGGAAAGGTGCAAACAATTGCAGCAGGAGTTTTTATGGAAGGTAAAGATATTGTAGAAGTTTTTTTAAAAAAAAATGGAATTGCTGATCTTGACAAGAAAATGCAGTTGCTTGACCAGTATGTAAAGCTACTTATCGAGACTAATAAACTGATAAATCTGATATCACGAAAAGCTAATGTAACGGATATCTGGCTTAATCATATTCTGGATAGTCTTTTACCTGTGGGAATCATGGCTTTGAATGGTAAAACAATTCTCGATTTTGGAACTGGGGGAGGATTACCGGGAATTCCCTTAAAAATAATTTTCCCCGAGAGCTATATGTATCTGCTGGACTCTCGTCAACGAAAGATGGAAGCAGTGAAAAAGATAATAAAAAAGCTTGACCTGCATGAATGTCTAACAATTTGTTCTCGAATAGAATTATTAGATAAAAGCTGGCATAATTACTTTGATGTAATAGTCTGCCGTTCAGTTAAAATTGAAGAGAAATATTGGCGAGAGTTGAATAAACTCAGCAGTAGAGCAGGCAAATTATTTATATATAAAGCAAAGAAGCTGGATGATATGGAGATATTATCAAATGCTCTTAAGCATAATATCTCACATGAATTAGTGGGAACAAGAACTTTGATAGAATTGAAAAAGGAAGATGTTCCACGTGGAACATAAAAAAGGTAAATGGCAAAAGTAATAGCGATTGTGAATCAAAAAGGTGGAGTTGGGAAGACAACCACTGCCATAAATTTATCAGCAGCACTGGCTATCTTTGAGAAAAAAACTTTGCTGATTGATTTTGACCCTCAGGGAAATAGTTCAAGTGGTCTGGATATTAATAAAAACTCAGCTAATATTTATGATGTTATAATTGGCAAGAAAACCATAGATGAAGTTACGTGCGATTATGAAGCATTAAAAGACCTTTATGTGGTTCCGGCCAGTGTAGATCTTTCTGGAGCGGAAATTGAGCTCGTTCGAGAATTTATGCGTGAAACTAAAATGAAATCTGCCATAGATTCTATTGAAGCTGATTATGAATTTATCATCATTGATTGCCCACCTTCTTTAAGCTTATTAACAGTTAATGCCTTAACTGCCTGTGATGAAGTGATTGTACCGATTCAATGTGAATATTATGCTCTGGAAGGCGTTGCTCAACTGATGACAACCATTAATATGGTTCGCAAGTCACTGAATCCCTCTTTAAATATTTTAGGGATCCTGTTGACTATGTTTGACCGTCGTTTGAATTTATCTCGTCAAGTAGCACGCGAGGTACGTAGATATTTCCAGAATAAGGTCTTTGACACAGTTATACATCGAAGTGTTAAGCTGTCTGAAAGTCCCAGTTTCGGGAAATCTATCTTTCATTATGATATTTCCTCAACAGGATCAAAAGGTTACTTAGATTTAGCAAAGGAAGTGGTAAAAAGATGTCAAGAGAAAGCTTAGGTAAAGGATTAGAGGCTTTGTTCTCCAGTGGACCAGAATCCACTGACCGCACAACTGGTATTACTACTCTTAAAATAGATAGTATTATTCCTAACAGGTATCAACCTCGGAAATTTTTTGATGCAGCGAAACTTGCTGAGCTGGCTGAATCAATGAAAACAAATGGTATTCTTCAACCTGTAATAGTTACAAAAAATGCTGACAGCCAATATGAATTAGTTGCCGGGGAACGACGCCTGGAAGCAGCCAAGCTTGCAGATATTCCAGAGATACCGGTTATCATTCGTAGTATTACTCCTCAAGAACAATTGCAGTTCGCCATTATAGAAAATATTCAGAGAGAAGATCTAAATGCTATTGAAGAAGCGAAAGCATATCAGCAATTAAACGAAGAATTTGGACTCACTCATATTCAAATTAGTGAAGTGGTGGGAAAAGAAAGGACTACTGTGTCAAATCTGATCCGGCTCCTCAAACTTGATGAAAGTATACAAGTAATGATCCAGGAAGGAAAAATTACTTCCGGTCATGCCAGGGCAATATTACAGGTTCCCGAAAGCAGCCGGCAGGACTTTGCTAACCTGATTTTCGATAAGCAGATGTCAGTGCGAATGACAGAAGAATATGCCCGGAAAGCAATCGAAAAGAAAAATGTTGATAAACCAGCTAAACCGCGTGGTGGCGAGATATCTATCCATCTGAAAGAATGGGAAAATAAACTTCATGGCAGTTATTCCTGCCGGGTTAATATCACTCAAAAAAATGATAAAGGCAGGATAAGTTTCTTTTTCAATTCCCGGGAGGAAATGAATAAGATACTGGACGCTTTGAAAAATAAATAATGAACAAAACCTGCTGCTATTTGACTATTATTATTCTGATAATCGGGATAATTTTCCTGATTGATTATTATAAGATCAAAAATGAGTTGGTAACCATAAAATCCGAACTGCCAAACACAGCTTCTTTCTCTGAACAGAATCCCATAGATGATGGGATAATACCTGTTAAGGATAATACTGAAGATTTAAAAAATATCCTGGCAAATTATCTTAAAGAGCAAAATGGTGGCAATTATCAACCAGACAGCATAACGATAGAGAATAGATTTATCCCTGACCTGAGACCTTTGTCTGTTAAAACAGTAGTCAGTCAGAAGTTTTCGGACAAACATCCCGGAATTGACCTGGCAGCACCCCGTGGAACAGAGGTGATAGCAAGTGCCGCAGGAAAACTAGAAGTTTTTAAGCAGGATGAATATTTTGGAAACCTGATTATTATTGAGCATTTTAACGGCTATTATACCTTTTATGGACATCTTGATCGGATTTTTGCTGCTTCTGGCAGTTTTGCCGAAAAAGGAGACGTCATTGGCACAGTTGGTTCAACTGGATTCAGCACGGGACCACACTTGCATTTTTCAATCCAGCTAAATGGACAGTTTATCGATCCATTCAGATTATTAAATACAGGAAATAATGAAGAATAAAGATATTCAGAAGCAGCAGATATTAGCAGAAATGAGTATGAAAGATTACGGTTTCATCAAATATCTTGCCCTGGCTGGTCAATTAGGGTTTGTTATGATCATCAGCATCTTGATCTGGTTCTTTTTGTCAAGATACCTTACGAAAATTTTAGGGATTGGACAAATATGGCAGGCAGCAGGTATCATTATGGGTGTATTTACAGGAATGCTTGGAAGCTACAGATTGCTGAAAAAGATTATTTCAAAAAGTGAATCAAGTGTTAAAGAATAAAGAATTTATAGTTGTTTTACTTAGATTAATTAGCTTGACAAACATCATTGCTTTAATTTTTTTGCCCCTGATGCCAAGACAGAGTTTGAGCTGGATTTGCGGTGCTTTTCTGAGTCTCATCAATGTCTGGTTAATGTCGCTTAAAATAGAGAAGAATCTCTATTCGGGTGAAAACAAAGCGAAATTAATGGCATATAAGGATTTTAATTTCAGATATTTGATCCTTATTGCTGGTTCCATTTTGGCAGTGAAATTTTTAAGCCTGAATATTATTATATTCGGTGTCGGCTTACTGTCCGGGCAGATTTGGATATTTATCTTATATCTAATCAGGTTTCCCAAAGACAGTGAGGAACAGGAGTAAAAATGGCTAAAAAGAAGGGAAACCTGAGATGGGTTTTTCTCATTTTTATAGTAATTGAAGTTGCTTTAGTGCTGATAAGTTCTGGATTTAAAAAAGAATTAGAGATCGGTATTGATTCAGGAAAGCTGGTAATCAGAAATAAAGCGAGTCACTATGATCTTCAGGATAAAATTACTGAGGATTTCCAACGTGACGAGTTTTTGATCAAAAATACCCGGCTTCATTTATATGAAATTCCTGATTTCCAGAAATTCACTGAGTACCTTGCAAGTGACAATCCTGTTATGTCTAAAGCTTTTAGCGTTTTTAATACTGGCATAAAAAATCATTTGAGAGACTCTGATACAACCTGGAATGCCAGCATAAAAACTGAATTGATTAATGAATTAAATAAAAAGGTGATCAGCAATCCAAAATTTTACGAAGCAGGATTTAAGGGTTATATCAAAGAGCATACTACCGAAACAGAGTATTATCTTTCTGAATTAAAGAAAAAAACTCCTGGTTTGACACCACTGGATATTTCCCGCTTAAATCGACTTGTAATTGAAGGCATTATTCCTGAAACCATTTTATCCAGACAAGAGCATTTACCTAGAATTTACGGCAGCTACAAGGCATATCAGATATGCAGGTCATTATTTGGAGAAACTTCTGCTTTGGGCGCTTTTTATCTTATAAGAATGTTACTGATTGTCGATATAATATTCCTTTTATTAATAATCTTCCTGAAAAAGAGTCTTTCCGGTAAACCCTCTAAGGGACAATTGATCATGGAAATGATCTATAAAACCTTTGAGGATTTCGTTTCTGACACTCTCGGTCAGGATAGATTAAATTTCACACCCTATATTGTTACAATATTTTTATTTATCTGGATTTGCAATATGGTGGGATTGATACCTATTCCCGGGTTTATGGAACCAACCAGAAATATCAATGTCCCTCTGGGAATGGGAATTATAGTTATTTTAGTAGTTCATTTCACTGCGATCAGAGTAAAAGGATTATGGGGTCATTTTGAACACTATCTTAATCCCATAAAAAACCCCCTGGCTGCCTTAGACATTGTGAGTGAATTTTCCAAGGTAATTTCAATTTCGTTCAGATTATTTGGTAATATCCTGGGAGGAGCCATAATCATCGTTGTTGTTTCTTCCTTAGTGAGTTATATAGTATTACCTGTGGGTCTTAATTTATTCTTTGGAATATTTGTTGGAACTGTGCAGGCATTTGTTTTTACCATGCTGGCACTGACATATATCGGTGTAGAAATTGCGGAGTAACTAAGATATGATTTTTACAATGGAAACGATTCAAATAGCTGCCTTTCTGGGAGCTGCACTCAGCGTAGGCATAGCCTCTATAACTTGCGGGATCGGTGTCGGATATATCGCCAGCGCTGCTTCTTATGGTATTATGAGACAACCAGATTCACATGATAAATTATTTAGAGCAATGTTCATAGGACAGGCAGTTACAGAGACAGGTGGAATTTTCTCCCTGGTTATAGCCCTTTTGCTTATGTTTGGTGGATTTGATGTTGTTGAAGGTGGCTGGTTCAGATTTTCTGCCTTATTATCAGCAGGAATTGCCGTGGGAATTGGTTCTCTGGGACCAGTTACCGGAGCAGGATACGCTGGGGGACAGGCATGTCATGCTATAAGTAGAATGCCTCGGCAATCAAATTCCATTCTTGGATATATGCTGATCGGTCAGGCCTTAGCTCAGACTTCCAGTATATTTGCTCTGCTTGTTAGCCTATTATTATTATATTCTACACCATTACAGGACAGTATCCCCAATCTTAGTGCGGGACATATCCTTTTGAGATCAGTAGCATACTTAGGTGCCGGACTGGCAATTGGTATTGGAACTATTGGACCTGGTGCTGGTATCGGTAATGTGGCAGGAAAGGGCTGCAGAATGGTGGGCAAATTCCCGGGTCAAAAATCACATATTATGAGAACTATGTTCCTGGGTGCTGCAGTATCACAATCAACTGCTATCTATGCGCTGGTAGTATCATTTTTATTAATTTTTTCGGTGAAATAGAAATAAAATATAAACGGAGGAAACTATGGATCAATTAGCAAGAGCCGCTGCTCTTTTAGGTGCAGGTATCGCTATGGGAATAGGAGCACTGGGTCCTGGTATCGGTGAAGGTTTTGTGGCAGGAAAAGCCTGTGAAGGTATTGCCAGAGCCCCCGAACACGCCAGCTTGATAACCAGAACAATGCTTGTAGGTCAGGCTGTATCAGAATCTACGGGAATTTATTCTCTGGTAATCGCATTACTGCTCATCTTCTCAACCTGATTTGTGTATTGTATTAAAATAGCGTAACTAAGGAAGTTAGCATGATCAGTATTGATTATTCGATGATAATCGTAATTCTGAATTTTATTCTTCTGCTGATAGTTCTTAATAAACTGCTTTTCAAGCCTTTGAAGCAGTATTTGACAGAAAGACAGAAAAGTGTCCAGCAGGAAATAGATCAGGCAAAAGATAAGCATAAATCTGCCGATGAATTACTGCAACAGAGAGATGAAGAGCTCAAAAAATCTTCTGAAGATATCAGACAGCTTACTCATAAAGCAAAGAAGGAAGCTGAGCTGAAAGCAGACGACATCTTATTGGAAGCCAAAGAAAGAAAAAAGCATATAATGCAGGAAACTGAAGAGCAATTGACTCATAAGCAGAAAGTAGCTCAGCAGCAGATAGAGCAGGATATTGCTGTTTTAGTGTCTGATCTAACAGCTAAATTGCTCAATAAAAAAGTCGATAATAAGCATGATAAGGAATTGATTGAGGCGATCATCAAAGAAGGTGAATAGTTGAATGACTTATTAATTATCAAGAAATATGCTAAATCAGTTGCAGAAGTTATAGAGCATGAAGAATATCACATCTGCCTGAACGATGCTGAAAACTTGAAAGCACTCTTTATTGAGCAACCGGAACTAATTGAAATATTAAAAACCAGCCTTGTTAGTAAGGAGCAAAAAACTCTTCTCATCCGAGAGGTTATTGATAATCTGCATTTTAGTGAGATGTGGGAAAAGCTGTTTTTTCTGCTGATCCATCACAACCGATTCCATAAGATAGTAAATATTCTCAAAGAATTAGAGAATGAAGTCTATAAAAAGCAGAATGCTCTGGTAGTAAGTTTGAAGCTGGCACACAAGCAGGATAAATCCACTACTGATAAGATAATAGCTTATTTAGAGGGGATCTATAAAAAAGAAGTAATTGCTGATATCGAGTATGATCCAGAGCTGCTGGGTGGTTTTTATGCAGAATCTGAAACTATGATCGTGGATGGATCACTCAAGAATAATTTAAAAATCTTTGTAACAAAAAAACAACCAAAACAGGTATAAATGAGGTTAAGATGAAAATCCAACCTGATGAAATAAGCTCGATAATTAAGGAAAAGATAAGTTCTTTTAAATTCGAGATTGACATCGCTGAGACAGGAAAAGTTATCCAGGTGGGTGACGGTATTGCCCAGGTGCATGGTTTAAATAATGTGATGACCAGTGAAATGCTGGAATTCCCTAATGGCGTTATGGGCATGGCACTTAATCTGGAAGAAACCAATGTGGGCTGCATTCTTTTTGGTGAAACCAGTAAAGTTAAGGAAGGGGATATTGTCCGCAGAACTAATAAGATTTTGCAGATCCCCGTAGGAGAAGCCCTCCTGGGAAGAGTCGTGAATGCTTTAGGAGAACCTATTGATGGCAAGGGTGATATCGTATCAGAAATCAGTCAGCCTATTGAACGAAAGGCACTGGGAGTTATCCAGCGTCAGCCGGTAAAAGAAGCACTGCAGACTGGAATTAAAGCTATTGATTCCATGATCCCTATAGGCAGAGGTCAGCGTGAATTGATCATTGGTGACCGTCAAACCGGTAAAACAGCAATTGCTATAGATACTATTATAAACCAGAGAGATAGCGATGTTTACTGCATTTATGTTGCTATTGGACAAAAGAAATCATCAGTAGCAAAGATAGTAAAGAAATTGCAGGAAAATAATGCCATGGAATACACTATTGTGGTTAGTACTTCAGCTTCTGATCCGGCCTCTATGAATTACATCGCGCCATATTCAGGCTGCACAATTGGTGAATATTTCAGAGATAAGGGCAAGCACGCCTTGATCATTTATGATGACCTTTCCAAGCATGCTGTGGCATATAGAGAAATATCTCTGCTGCTGCGCAGACCTCCAGGAAGAGAAGCATATCCAGGTGATGTATTTTATCTGCATTCACGCCTGCTGGAAAGAGCTTCCAAGCTGAATGATGAATTAGGTGGCGGTTCCTTAACTGCCTTGCCGATCATAGAAACACAGGCGGAAGATATTTCTGCTTATATTCCTACTAATGTGATCTCAATTACTGACGGACAGATATATTTGAGCAGTAAATTATTCCATTCAGGTCAAAGACCAGCCATTAATGCAGGACTTTCTGTATCTCGAGTGGGTGGTAGTGCTCAAATCAAAGCAATGCGAGCAGTAGTAAAGCAATTACGTCTTGATCTGGCACAATTCACAGAATTGCAGGCATTTGCCAAGTTTGGCAGTGATCTTGATAAGGCAACAATGGCTCAGTTAAGGCGTGGTGAAAGACTTCAGGAAATTCTCAAACAGGGACAGTATCAACCAATTGACGTTTCAAAGCAGGTATTTATTATCTTTATGGCAAATCAGGGATATCTGGATGATATTGATTTAAGCAAAATTAACCATTTGGAAGAGGACCTCTTCACTACTCTTGACCTGCAGCATAAAGATTTCTTGAAAGAACTCATCAAAAGTACTATTACAGAAGAGATGACGGAAAAGATGAAAGAAATCTGTGAAAATATTAAAGCGAAATTTTAGGTTGCGCAATGGGTAATATCCGTGATATAAAAAGTAGAATTGACAGTATAAGAAATACACGTCAAATCACTAATGCAATGAAGATGGTTGCAGCTGCTAAATTACGTAAGGCCCAAAATGGCATCATTAAAGCCAGGCCTTATGCTGATAATATTAATCGAATGCTGGCAACCGTTAAATATAAGACCCAAGAGACTGATCAAAGGATATTCAAACAACCAAAACCTGATGCTAAAACAGCATTAGTTGTGGTCACTGCTGATCGAGGACTTTGCGGATCCTTTAATTCATTTGTGATCAAAGCAGCTGTCCAGTATTTAAAAGATCATCCTAAAACAGACCTTTTCTGTATAGGTAAAAAGGGCACTGATATTTTTAAAAAGAGAGATGTTAAAATGCTGAAGTCTTATACTGGCCTCTTTAATGAGATGAATTTCAGTGTTTCAACTGAGATAGCCAGTGATCTCAAACAGCAGTTTTTTCAGAAAGAATACGATCAGGTAGAAGTGATTTATAATGAATTCAAAAGTATTATGCAGCAGAATGTGATCCACAAACAGGTACTGCCAATCCCAGATAGTGAAGAATTGGAAGGCGTATCGCTGCTTGACTTTATATATGAACCTGGTGAAGAAGAAGTGATCGAGGAATTAACAAATAAGTATATTAATGTGGAAATCTGGCGTATCCTGCTGGAATCTTCTGCTGCGGAACAGGGAGCTAGAATGACCGCTATGGATAGTGCCACAGATAATGCCACTGACCTGATACAATCACTTACTTTGCAATACAATATGGTCCGTCAGGCTGCTATAACAAATGAAATTATTGAGATTGCTTCTGGTGCAGAAGCCCAAAATCAATGATAAGGGGAAAATAAATGAAAAACGGAAGATTATTGCAGATAATAGGTCCCACAGTAGATGTGGAATTTCCACAGGGACATCTGCCGGCGATCTATAATGCTTTAATGATAAAAAGAGACGACGATTCTGAACTGATCTTGGAAGTACAGTTACATCTGGGAGAGAATAGAGTCAGATGTGTTGCCATGGATTCTACAGATGGACTGGTAAGAAATCAGGAAGTGATCGATACTGGTAAATCAATTGAAGTTCCTGTTGGTGAAAAAGTATTAGGCAGAATGCTGAATGTGGTTGGTAAAGCCATTGATGGTAAACCGGAACCCGATACTGATATAAGATTACCTATTCACAGACAGGCTCCAGCCTATGAAGACCTTTCTACTGATGATGAAATTCTGGTTACCGGGATCAAGGTTATTGATCTTATTGAACCCTATTCCAAGGGTGGTAAAATTGGTCTTTTTGGCGGTGCTGGTGTTGGTAAAACTGTAATTATCCAGGAATTGATCCGTAATATTGCTGTTGAGCAGAGTGGATACTCAGTTTTTGCCGGTGTGGGTGAGAGAACCAGAGAGGGAAATGACCTTTATCTGGAAATGATCCAGTCGGGTGTGATTGAAAAGACAGCTTTGGTGTTTGGACAAATGAATGAACCTCCAGGAGCCCGTCAACGTATAGGTTTAACTGGTTTGACAATTGCCGAATACTTCCGTGACGTATCCAAGAAAGATGTACTCTTATTTATTGATAATATATTCCGTTTTACTCAAGCAGGTTCAGAAGTTTCAGCATTATTGGGAAGAATGCCTTCAGCGGTTGGATATCAGCCCACATTAGCCTCAGAAATGGGCGAACTCCAGGAAAGAATAACTTCTACCAAGGATGGATCAATAACGTCTATTCAGGCTGTTTATGTGCCTGCTGATGATTATACTGATCCTGCTCCAGCTACCACATTCTCTCATCTGGATGCCACTACAGCACTTTCCCGTAAAATCGTGGAACTGGGTATTTATCCTGCTGTTGATCCTCTGGATAGTACCAGTAGGATTCTTGATCCTAAGATCATCGGTGATGAGCATTATAATGTTGCACGTGAAACACAAAGAATAATTCAGAAATATCGTGAACTTCAGGATATTATTGCTATTATGGGTATGGATGAATTATCAGAAGAGGATAAACTGACCGTAAACCGCGCACGTAAGCTGGAAAGATTCTTCTCACAACCCTTCTTTGTAGCTGAAGAATTCACTAATACTCCTGGTGTATATGTGCCTTTAAATGAAACAATAGACGGATTTAAGGCAATAATATCAGGAGACTGTGATAAATGGCCAGAACAGGCTTTTCTTTATGCTGGAAATCTGGAATCTGCTGAAAAGAAAGCCAAAAAAATGAAATAATATGGAAAAGTTAAAATTAATAATAATCCAACCTCAAAAAATAGTGCTGGAAACAGAATTTGATGACATCATTATCCCCGGCAAAGACGGGGATTTTGGCGTGTTTTATGGTCACACTCCCTTTATTTCTGTGATCAGACCTGGAGTGATGGAAATTTATAATGATAAAGAAGTAACAAAATATGCTCTTCATGATGGTTATGTAACTGTGGAGAATAATGTAGTAACCATACTTTGTGAATTAATTGAAAGAGCCGAAGAAGTTGATAAAACAAGGGCAGAAGCTGCCAAAGAAAGAGCTGAGAAAAGAATAAAAAGCAATCAAAGCGATATAGATTTCCGCCGAGCAGAAAATGCTCTCAAGAAAGCAGTTGCCAGAATTACAATTAGTTAATTTCTCTCTCTATACTGATAAATGATGAAATTAATATCCCTCTGTTTCTTACTACTTTTTACTCTGAATATATTTGGCTCAAATACAGATTCTGAATTTAGACAAGGTATGTATCTGCGCACAGATATTGTTGCTGGAGCTAATTTTGACACCCTTCTAACCATTGCCGCGCAATCAGGTATCAATAATGTTGTCTTCGATATAAAAGACATGAAAGGCAAATTATATGTTAAAATAAATGACTGCCCTACGTTACTCAATAAGCCAGGGGATTTAATAGTAAACCTTCCTGAGTTAGTAAGTAAAATCCATGCTGCAGATATGATGGCTACTGCCAGGATCGTAGCTTTTCATAATAACCGGGCTGCCAAAGTTGATTCTTCATTCTGTCCAAAAGATAGTCTTGGGAATAGATGGATAGAAATTCCATCCAAAGGTCCTCAATGGCTTGATCCATCTCTGGTTGATGTACAAAATGATTTATTTAAGCTTATGGATGTTGTAATAAAAGCAGGTGTTGATGAAATTCAATTTGACTATATTAGATTTCCAACTCAAGGAAATGTATCTAAAGCAATCTTTGAATTTCAGCGGGAAAATGATCGTCAGTTATTCCTGGACAGCACTTATGTAGCAAAATCGAAGATGGATATCATAGAGGATTTCCTTAGGAAAGTGGATAAGCGATATAAGGGTAACAAGGTACATTTCACTGCCGATATTTTTGCCATTGTGAGTTGGCAGAATCAGCGTGATATTGAAGCGACCGGACAGGATATACGCCGAATGTCAAAGTATCTTGATGTCATTCACCCTATGATCTATTCTTCACATTTTGATAACGGTTTCGGTTATAGACAAGATGTTCACAATGAACCTTATGACATAATTTTTAAAGGCATTAAACGAACTACGAGTAAATTAACTCCAGGATGTGAAGTAGTACCATATATTCAGGCTAATAATTGGCTGGTCATTTATAAAAAGGAATATATTGCTGCTCAGGTTGCTGCCTGTCGAGAAGCTGGAGCCGCCGGATATCTCCTATGGAATGCTACTCTCAATTATCAAACTACTTTAGGTTGGCTGACTGAACTCAATACAAATCAATAGGTTTCACGTGAAACATCAAGTTATTTGTGATATTGTCCACCCTGCAAAATATTTAAAGCCCTGTAAATCTGTTCAAATAATAATAGTCTGATCATTTGATGCGTAAAAGTAAATCTTGAAAAACTTAAGACAAAATCCGCCCTGGTTAATATCGATTTGTCCAAGCCATGCACACCACCAATACAAAATACAAGATCTCGTCTCATTTGCTTTTCCAGAAATTCAGAAAATGCTTTGGATGAAAGCATTTTTCCCCTTTCATCCAAAGCAATTAATATATCATTGGGTTTTATATTCCTTAATAATAATTCAGCTTCTTTGAATTTTAATTCTTCTTCAGTAGATTTTTTTGTTTTTATATCAGGCAATTCTATTAGCTTTACAGCAGTATAACGGCTTAATCTCTTTTGAAATTCATCTATCCCCTGTATCAGATAGTCCTGCTTTGTTTTACCAATAGCCAGAATACTAACAGACACCGCAGGTAATGATCCCTAGAGCCATAGTCAGCATCTTAATTTCAGCGCTATCCGCTCTTGATGCGATCAGTACGGGGACTTTTGCTCCTAATACTACATGAGCCACCCTGTACTTGCAATAATAGGTGATACTTTTACCGAAAATATTACCTGCCTCAATGTTGGGTACAATTAAAATATCAGCATCTCCAGCAACTTCAGAATCAATACCCTTGATCTGTGCAGCTTCTCTGGAAATGGCATTATCAAAAGCAAGGGGTCCATCAACAATACAACCTTTGATCTGACCACGTTTGTTCATTACATTAAGTATCGCTGCATCCACAGTTGACTGATTTTTTAAACTTACCATTTCACTATGGGTAAGAATTGCTACCCGTGGTAATTTGTTTCCCAGAGCATGTGCAACCTGAACACAATTTGCAATTATGGAAAGTTTATCAGTAATATCCGGCAGAGGAATAAATCCGCCATCACCCATCAGCATGATTTTATCTGGAGTTTCATAGGCAAGTACATCACTCATTATCTTATTTGTCCTCAGTCCCTTATCTTTATCAAGGATTGCTTTCAATAAAGTTCCTGAATCGCACAAACCCTTCATGATCAAATCCGCTCTTTGCTCATGAACCAGCCTTACTGAAGTTTCCGCTGCGGCATTCAAATCTTCCCCACAGTCAATAACTTCATATTCAGAAGCAGTCTCTGGTACTTTTTCCTGGAGATAGTTCTTGATGATATTCAGTTCTCCTACCAGGATACATTTAGCCAGCTTAAGATCATATGCCATAATTGCAGCATCCATTGCAGAAGCAGTATGAGCAGCAGCGATCACAATCGTTTTTAAAGGACTGCTTTTCACTCTATCCAGCATCTCATCAAAATTTTGGATCATGTTTCCCCCATATTAATTTTTTTTTTTCATTATTTTTGCCTTTTCAGTACGGTCAAGATATTTATTTTATACAGGGTCTTAAGCACTATTAAGAAAGATGATTGAATTAATTTAGGCACTCATTACTTCTGATATAATTATCTCAATTAATCAACCAGATGATCTTCATGTTGAATCTATATATTTCTATCTTATCCAGCTCGTTTACTCATAATGGTTAAATTTCACAATTAAACTGTCCCTTATCATAATACGTTCTTTCTGAATCAAACTGTTTCTACTAAGTTTTCCATTAATTTTAACTAAATATTATGTAAACTTGTTATAATATGGTTTATATCATATCATTAGAATCTCTTAAGCTTGTCTAATGTCAATAAGTAGCTATCAGATGGAACAACAAAGCACATAGTGACATTTTTTTGTTAGATTGTGCTTTGTTGTTACACCTGTTTGCCGTTTCATATTCTGTTTTTGGTGAGTTGTTATAAGATTATTTTGTTTAATTTGAGATAGATTTATAGATCGTATAGGACTTATAGGACTTATAAGAGGAATAGTAAGAGCTTGACCAATAAAAGTAGTATGATAAAGGTGAAACTGGAGGACTTAGATGATTTTAATTTTGAATACTATAACTAATGAGGAATATCGGCAGCGATTCGAAAGCTGTGTGAGAGATTATATATATCCTGATCTACCCGTAAGGGATTTGAATCTGAGTGCTGAAACAGGCAATCTGCAAGACTATAGTCATCTATTAATCAGTGGTTCGGGTTTATCAACCGTAAATGGTAGCGAGTGGGAGTCGAGATTTTTTGAAGTAATAAGTCATTTTGTAGATAATCATAAAGCGATATTAGGCATCTGCTATGGGCATCAGTTATTGGCCAAGTATCTGGAAGGTCCATCCTGCGTGCGCAGATCGCCTAACCCGCAGTTTGGGTTCAGGCGCATCATTACAAGCTCTAATGAGCTTTTTAGAGACATTCAGAGTGTATACAGCATGGTGGCACATTTTGATGAAGTAACAAATCTGGGTAAAGCTTTTGAAATAATTGCAGAAGATGATGAAGGTGTAATCCAGGGCTTTCAGTATCGTGATAGCCGGATATGGGGACTTCAATTTCATCCTGAATATGATTATTTTAATGGATTGGCATCCTGGGAGCGCAAGATCAGAAATAATCCTGAATGGATCAGATATTATAAGAATACCGTACCTTCATTTATGTCAGCACTTAATAACAAAGTAATTTTTGAAAATTTCATTAAATTATAAAAGAATTAATTTATAAAGTAGAAGAGTGTTAATACGCAGATGAACATTAAATTATTAGGGATATTTATAGCTGTAATACTGACTATGAATATGCTTGCCCAGGAAGAGGATAAAATGATCAATCTTCCAGGTAAATATGATGTAAATGACATACCAGGAGAGAGTTTTTATCTGAATGACAGGTTGATGGATGCTCCAAGCGGCAGGGAATTCAAGCAAAAAAAAGAGTTCTATAAATGGCTGGCAAGCCGGTTTTTAAGCGATGAACTATTTTCTTATGGGATCAAGCTTAGCTGGAATAATATTAAATCTATGCGCAGAAGGGTTGATGGATTGCATTCAGCGGTTGAGGGAGAGCAATTAAATGATGATCTGGAAACTTTCATGGGTTCGCTATTTGGATTCAGAGGTGGCTGGTTTTTGTCCTGGCGGTTGACTGAGCACTTGGGCTTTCAGCCAGAAATTAACTATAAAGTCAATAACAGCAGCAAAGACTGGAAAAATATACTTAAAGTCGACTTGGGGATATCTAAGATCAATAACAAACTTTCAATAGATTATCATTTGCATTACCTGGAGGTTCCTCTGGTATTAAAGTATAAACTGAAGGTATCCAAGAACTTACGGCATCATATTTCATTGGGAATAGCAGTAAATATCTACCTGCAGGGAACCTCAAAATGGAGTTATTGGGAAAATGCATCGTATTATGAGTCGCCTATGGAAACCTCAGGCAAAATAGACCTTGATGAATTAAATAGATTTTCATTTAATTTGATATCAGGTGCGGGTCTGGAAGGAAGAAGGTTCATACTCGATTTGAATTATATATATGGCATTACAAGTATCAATGCACCGCATTTCAGTAATGAAATATTTATATCAGGTAACATGCTTGAGGATTTTCTACGGAAATCCTGGGAATATAAGCAGCATAATTTGACCTTTACCCTGGGCTACAAATTTTCTGGAAGCAAACATCAGACAGAACACAAGCGTTTAAGAAGATATCGCTAAGGGTATATTTGAATAATTTGCTTGCCAGATATAGAGTTAAAAATTTTATTGCTTTTTTAGGAAAAAATTGAGTTAAAGTTAATTGTAAGAAGGAAAAAGGAGTGCTGATGGCAACTACATCAGATATCAGAAACGGAATGATCATCGATTTTAAAAATGGTCTTTATGAGATAGTTGAATTTCAGCATGTAAAGCCAGGTAAAGGTGCAGCTTTTGTACGCACAAAGCTGAAAAATATCAGAACTGGTAAAGTTATAGATAATACATTTCGGACAAGTGAGAAGCTGGACGAAGTTCGGGTGGAAAAGCACAAGAAGGAATATTTATATTTTGATGGTACTTTTTACGTATTTATGGACAGCACCACTTATGAGCAATTGAATGTACCCCCTGAAACGATAGGGAATGCAGAAAAATTTTTAGTAGATAATATGGAAGTAGCGATGAAGCTTGGACCGACAGGCGAGATTTTAGGCATCGAGTTACCGATAGTGGTGGAGCAGGCCATTGAGGAATGCGAGCCCAATGTGAGGGGTAATTCGGCTTCCGTAAGTGGCAAGAAAGCGACGACCGACCGTGGTTTAGACCTGACAGTCCCCTTTTTCATAGAAGTGGGCGATAAGGTACGTATAGACACCAGGACGGGAGAATACATAGAAAGAGTATAACTCAAGGAGTAATAATATGGCAAAGGGAAGATCATTTGCAGCCAAACTGGCGCATGAGTTAAGTACAGAAGGGAAAGTAATGTGTCCCAAGTGTAATACAGAGATCAAGAAAGTGAAGCTGATCAGGAACCGGGCTTCCAAAGCAGGTACCTGGATGCCTCGTTATGAATTTATTAAAGTTTGCAAATGTAATGAAGAAGATTTATTTCAGGGCAAATAAAGCAATAGCTTAAAAAAAAATCCCTCTGCTAATGTAGAGGGATTTTTTTATATCTGATATAATTTTATTATAATTTTTGCTTGTAGATATTCATATCCACGGCAGTAATGAGATCTACGAGAAACTGACGATTAGTTTTTGAAAGAATTGAATAATCCAAAGCGAAGCAATAAAGCAAATGATAAACAAAATGTCTATTATGAGTACCCAGATAATTTTGAGATATCTTTTGAGATTCCGAGATGATGTTTTCCTCTTTCATTATCTCAGTTTTATAGGAAATAAGCTGTTGACTTAATTTAACGAGTCTTTGCTCAAGATATTTGGAATTCTGTTTATCCAGGTCATTATCGATATTTTCTTTAACTTTAATTCTTTCCGGTTGCATTTCTTCCATAATTTTTCGGATAGTAATTTCTCTTTGATCAGGATCAAGGTCTTGTGACTGCTGGATCATTTTTCTGAGAGTTGATATCTCCATTGTGAGAGCCAAAAGATATTCACTGAAATCTTCAGCCCCTTCAATATATCCTTTCATATTCTCAGCGGTTTTATTAAAAGCAATAATGAGATCTATAGAATCAACCAGCTTAAGATCAAGATCATCAAGGTAGGAAATATTTAACTTATTCTGCTGATCAGAAACAGCGTATAGGGAAGAGGTGATGATCAGTATCAATGTGAGTATGGCAATAATTTTCATTTATAACTCCAGGATAAAAAAAAGGGAGCTGACGCTCCCTAATATGGATTAATAGCGTTTCTTTTCCTTCACACGAGCAGCTTTACCTTTCACTCTTCTGAGATAGAAAAGTTTTGCACGTCTAACGCGACCAAATCTGATCACTTCAATTTTGCTTACGTGTGGGGAATGAAAGGGGAAAACCCTTTCTACAGCAACGCCATTGCTTATCTTACGCACCGTAAATGATTGAGAGACTTTTTCACCTCTTCTTTGCATCACGATACCTTGGAAAACCTGAATTCTTTCTTTTGAGCCTTCTTTGATTAGATAGTGAACCTTGATAGTATCACCGACTCGGAATTCGGGGTGATCAGTTCTCAGCTGATCAGCAGTAGCTTCATGAATAATATTCATGTTACCTCCTTTATTTTTCGGAAGTCAAACGGTCCAGGATAATAGCAGCAGCACTTCTCACCGAGAGGTGATTATATTGACCAGAACCATAAACAGGTTTCAAAATCAGGTCACACTCGGACAATATTGATTGAGCCAAGCCATTCCCGGTACCAAAAAGCAGTAAAACGGGAGATGAGCCTGCTAAGTAATTTTTACAGAAATCACCATAATTGATCTGGTCATTTCTTTCAATAGCGGTTGTGCCGACGACTACTGGATCGTTGCTTTCCTGTTTTTGTATATACTTAATCACGTCATCAAAAGTATCAGCATGTCTGACAATATTTAAAGCCTGAGAGCGGAAAGCATTGTAATTACTTGCAGCTTCAGTCTGCCAGAATTTCATAATTCTGCTGATCATCTCTTTCTGACTGGAAAGCGGAGTGACAATAAAGAAATTCTTAACCTCAAAAGTAAGGCAGGATCGAGATATATCGTGAATATCCAGGTTGGTGATTGAGGTAGTGATAATATCACCAAATTTATTAATTACTGGATGATGTATCAAAGCCAGATAGATATTAGGTTTATTCATCGATTAAATCTGGTCTGATCTTTTTTGTAAGTTCCCAGGCTTTATCCTGTCTCCACTGAGAGATTTTTTTATGATCTCCACTGGTAAGAACATCGGGAACAGTCATCTGATTGAACACAGCAGGTCTTGTATATTGGGGGCAACCCAGTAATCCGTCCTGATGTGAATCCGTAAGAGCAGATTCCATATCACCCAGCACTTCATCCTGCAACCTCGCTACGGCATCTATAAAGACCATGGCTGGAAGTTCTCCGCCTGTGAGTACATAATCACCTATAGAGAATTCTTCGGTTACATATGCGTCTCTAACCCGTTGATCAATACCTTTATAATGTCCACAGATGATGATAAGCTGTTCAGTCTGGCAAAGCCGGTTCACGTCAGTTTGTTTGAGCAAAGGTGCCTGTGGTGTAAAGAAAATAACAGGGCGCTTATTCTGCTGAAACTTTAATGCTTGCAGTGCCTGATAGACCGGTTCTGGTTTCAACACCATACCAGCACCACCCCCATAGGGATAATCATCCACCTGGTTATAATTTCCAATACCAAAATCCCTGAGTTGAGTGAATCTCACTTCAACAGCTTTGGCTTTGATAGCTCGATTAACGATGCTGCTTTGCAGAAATGAGGAAAACATTTCAGGAAAGAGAGTGATGACATCAATAATCATAGTTCAAGAAGTTCCTTAACGTTTTTTGCCATGATAAGATGATTTGATTTGTCAATGGAGATAATATATCTATCCACAATAGGTATCATAATTTCTTTCTGATCAGTAGTATTCACGACCAGAGTATTATGAGCACCATTGTAGAATGACTCCACTACCTGTCCTATAGTGAGGTTATCGACCATCACTGTCATACCAGTGAGAAAATCATCATCATTCTGATATTGGGAAGATTTGACCAAAGATTTCGGGAGACAGTATTGCACAGATTTACAAGCAATCACTTCTTCAATAACATCACTTTCCTTAATCTTGATCCAAAAGAATTTATCCTGACGAATATCTTCTATTGTCACATAACGCACTCTATGATCTGTAAAGACCAAAAAAATATCTTTAATATCGAGAAAATAAGTATGGAAATTCCAATTAGGCTGAAATCTGAGGAAGCCCTCAGGGGCACGATTGGAATTTCCTAATTTACCTATTTGAACAAGGTCATCAAATGTCATTACTCGATAATTTCGAGAACAGCACGCTTTCCTTGTCTTGCAGAAACGGCGTTGAGGATGGTACGAATAGCACCAGCGGTGCGTCCTTTTTTACCAATGATCTTACCGATATCTGCTTTATCTGCTCTAAGTTCGAAGATTGTCACTTTATCTCCGGCTACTTCAGTAACTTCGATAGTAGCTGGATCGTCTACCAGAGCTTTCACGACAAATTCGATCAGTTCTTTCATTAGATATCTCCTTCAGTTTCAGCGGCAATTTCAGTTTCAACAGTAACAGGTACTATTTCTTCTACAATTTCATCCACAATTTCAGTTTCTTGATCAGTTTTTGCTGTAAAGCGCAGGTTATGCCATTTTTCCATTACACCTGCTTTTCTGAAAAGAGAACGGACAGTGTCAGAAGGTTGAGCACCAACACCTAACCAATATATAACCCGGTCAGCTTCAACCTTGAGTGTAAGTGGATCTGTCTTGGGATCATAATATCCCACACATTCCAGGTACTTTCCATCTCTTTTCTTTCTTGAGTCAACAGCAACAATACGATAGAAGGGCTTATCTACAGTGCCCATTCTTTTCAGTCTCAGTTTTACCATTCACACTCCTTTATTTACATTTCCAGAATATTAAGGAAATTTTTTTTAAGTCTTAATCTCGTCAAGTAAAAATTAAAAAGGCAACATACCACTTTTCATAAACTTAGGGCTGCTAAATTTTTTCATCATCTTCTTCATTTGCTCAAATTGCTTAAGCAGGCGATTCACATGTTGTACTGTAGTTCCACTGCCGTTGGCAATGCGTAATCTTCTGCTGCCGTTTATCAGGGCTGGTTTATCTCTCTCACGAGGAGTCATCGAGAGGATAATTGCTTCAATTTTCCCCATTTCATTATCATCAACTTTAATGTTTTTCATGGCATTATTATTCATTCCGGGCAGCATACCCAGAAGCTGATCCATGGGACCCATTTTTTTAATTTGAGCTAACTGGTTGAGAAAATCAGTTAAATTGAACTGATTTTTCTTCATTTTATCAGCTAATTTAAGGGCTTCTTCTTCATCAATGGCTGTTTCAGCCTTTTCTATGAGAGATAACACATCTCCCATACCAAGAATACGATCAGCCATCCGCTTGGGATAGAATTCTTCCAGATCACTGACCTTTTCTCCTGCTCCAATAAAAACAACTGGTTTCCCAGTAACTGCTTTTATGGAAAGAGCTGCTCCACCTCTGGCATCACTATCCATTTTGGTGAGGATCACTCCATCAAATTCCAGTTGCTGATTGAACTCTCGAGCGATATTAACAGCATCCTGTCCGGTCATTGCGTCAGCCACAAAAAAGATATAATCTGGCTGGATAGCCTGTTTCAGGTCTCTAAGCTCTTTCATAAGCACTTGATCGATATGAAGTCTTCCGGCAGTATCAAAGATCATGAGATTATGATTATCGTTTTCGGCCTGTTTCAAGGCTTTCTTGGCAATTTTAACAACATTTTTGGTATCTATGGTGAAAGTGGGGATATCCAGTTGTTTTCCTAAAACAGTTAATTGCTCAATAGCTGCAGGACGATAAACATCACAAGCCACAAGAGTGGGTTCTATACCTTTGAACTTTTTTCTGCCGAGATTTGCAAGCTTAGCAGCTGTTGTGGTTTTACCAGAACCCTGCAAACCAACCATCATAATTTTATTGATCTTATTGTCATTAAGAGTAAATTTAAAATTCTCAGTACCCATCAGATGTATCAATTGCTCGTGAACAATCTTCACAACTTGGTGACCAGGAGTGAGACTTTTCATAACTTCCTGTCCCACTGCCTTTTCAGAAACCTGAGCAACAAAGTTTTTTACTATTTTAAAATTAACATCAGCTTCCAGTAAAGCCCGTCTTATTTCGCGCATTGCATCTTTGATGTTATCTTCATTGAGTTTTCCTTTACCTTTCAGTTTTCGGAAAATCACATCAAATCTTTCCTGGAGACTATTAAACATATATTATCCTATAGATTTTTAAGCAGGTTAATGGGGATAGATGGATCTTCCGAGTCGAATATATATGACCCGGCAACCAGAATATCTGCCCCTGCTTTCTTTAGTTCAGCAGCATTTATATGATTAACTCCACCATCAACTTCAATTAACAGATCTGGATTCAATTGTTCAGCTTTATTCCTAAGTTCAGAGATTTTTCTTAGAACCAGGGGAAGGAATTTTTGACCTCCAAACCCAGGATTTACGCTCATAATGAGCACAAAATCAAGATGCTCGATGATTGGGAATATAGTAGAAACCGGGGTAGAGGGATTTAAGGCAATCCCGGCTTTGATTCCATAATCCTTGATCATTTGAATATAGCGATGCAGGTGATATACTGTTTCCTGATGAATAGAAATGAAATCCACTCCGATTTCAGCCAGAAGCGGAATATAGCTTTCAGGATTTGTGATCATTAAATGAGCATCCAGTGGAATATCAAAATTTTGTCTGAGCTTTTTGATCAAGGGGTATCCAAATGTAAGATTGGGAACAAAATGCCCATCCATAACATCAAGATGTAATATGTCTGCTCCAGCTTTGATCACCTTTTTGAGCTCACGCTCAAGATTGAGGAAATCAGCCGAGAGTATTGAAGGAGCTATTTTCATAAGAATACCATATTTTTTGCCGGAGATAATATTATCCCCGGCATAATTTACCTAAGTTTTAACGAAAAAGATAATATCCTGAATATCTAAACCATATTTTTTCCGGTATTTAGCCCGGATCTTATGCTTGTACAGAATCATTTCCTGTAACCAGATATTATTGGATACAGTAACTTTCAGGACATTATTTTCATATTTAACAGGTTTTGCTTTTTCAGCAACAGATTTACCAACTATTTTCTTCCATCCCATCAGAATAGTGGTATAATCTTTGTTGTCTTCTCCGGCAATTCTGATAATCAGATCATATAGAAAATCACCGGTAGCCCGAAAAGCCATAACTATGATTTTTTACCGACTAAAGAAAATCCCCACCAGGCGAAAACCGCAATAGCAACAGTGCACCAGTAAGCTGTACCCAATGCATCATAGGGTCTATTGAAATACTGCAAAAAGAAATATATAGCAGCTATCGCCGGAATCGCAGCCAAAGCAACGAGGATGAGATAACCCGCAAGACGAAGTTTAGTATTTTCCCCTGCCCGATTAATTATTCTTATTGCCAGAAGTGCTAAAAAAATCATTACAGCAGTAAATGCTATAATGATAATATAGGTAGAGGGTGCGAGATTGATCTTGGCAAAAACAAACCAGGGCATTAATAAGGCGATAACTAATATAACACCACCTATAATTCTGGGAAAAATACTATTCTTTTCCGCTACTTTCTTTTGATCATGCTTCTGCTTGGATACAAAGTAATATACCCCAGCAAAAACGAGAAGGAAAAAAAGCATATACAGGGGAACACCCTGAGCAGGTTTACTGGTAGCAAAGCCTATGGATGAAAAAGCTAAAAGCAGAACAAGCCAGCCTATAACATTCACTACCTTATTGAGGATCTTCTTCACTATAACCTCCAGTTATTGGTCTTTTTCTACTACAACTTTCAGAGAAGAATTAATATCTCCAGGGAAAGAAATTGCAACCTGGAATTCACCAATACTTTTCAGGTGATTTTCCATTTTGATATTAGACCTATGAACTTCAAGACCTTTTTCTGCTAAAACATCAGCAATGTCGTTTTCAGAAACTGAGCCAAATAAATGTTCTTGTTCATCGGCTTTTCTTTTAAATGTGAGAATGACATCAGCCACTTGAGCAGCTATAGCTTTATATTTGTTCTCCAGTTCCAGGCGAGCCAATTCAGCATCTTTGCGAATGGCTTCCACTTTTGAGAGATTATAGGTATTTGCTACAATGGCAATACCTCTGGGAAGCAGATAATTACGCGCAAAGCCGTCAGCGACTTTGATAACGTCACCCGCCTGTCCCTTTTTGTTTATATCTTGTTTTAATATTACTTTCATCTATACCTCCAGATATGAATATTTTTTTTTACATCGACTTCAATTTTTGCTGATGCTTTTGCCGGAATTGTAACCAGAGATCAGCAATACCAAGCAAAATCAGTAAGAGAATAAGAATATAATTCAGTAATATAACTGAAATTATTAAGAAAAGCACAAATCGATTGCTGGTTGTTGTAAATTTCCAGAAATAAAAGGAAACTGCAATACCCTGAATCAAGAAACATGGCAATATTATGAGTAAAAGATTTGCTCCTGTTGTTCTCGTTGCAGGTATCAAAAAGAAAAGCATAGCTGAAATAAGCAGATAAGCAGACCAGTATGGCAGAGCAAATGCAGCATGATTCCAGTTAGTTTTTGTTCTGGCAGAAAGCCAGAGTGAGCCCAGATAAAGAGCAAAGAAAATCACCATAAACCAGATAGCTGTTCCGTGATTATGAAAAAATGTGACACTGGTTTGGGTAGATTGTTCCGCCAGGGTTAAGAACTCTGGATTGTCCTTGAACATCTCTTTCATCATTTCCAGACTTTGATAACTACTTTCACTGATTTGATCATTTATGAACTGCCCATACAGCAATTGTCTGACAAATCCATATAAGACACCATTTCCTGAGCTATACATAAAAGCTGTGTGGTAATTGTGAGTACTTTTAAGATAATAAAAAAATATCAGGGCAGTAAGACCAATTCCCCACACAGTATCCATCAAAGCAAGTGATGTCTTTCCCGCAGCAATCAAAAATACCGATAGCAGTGATGAAACTGCAAAGGTTGCAAAATAGACAATATTCTGTTTTTGATAATGCCTGAAGCCGTATGCGATTATAATGAGCAAACCCCAGAAGGGCGAAAAACCGGCAAAAAAACCAGCGATTAGGGCAGAGAAAAACACTTATTTATCTGTGTAAGGGATCAGTGCCATCTGCCGGGCTTTCTTAATTTCAGTAGATAGTCTTCTTTGATGTTTTGCACAGGTTCCAGAGAATCTTCTGGGAGTGATTTTACCACTTTCGGCAACAAAACGCCTCATCAAACTAACATCTTTATAATCAATAGCAACATCAGCATTTTTACAGAAGAAGCAGACCTTCTTTTTCATAAAGAATTTTCTTTTATCTGATCTTCTGGGATTTCCCCTGAAAGGTTTGCGGGGAGAACGACTGGAAGAACTCTCTTCAGTTCTTTTTTTGCGTTCCTGATCCTGCTCCGGATTGCTGGCAGGACTTACATTTTCATTTTTGGTTTCGTTTTCTATCATTTATTTCTCCTGATATTTAAAAGGGAACATCATCTTGAGTTGATGTTTCTGAATTATTAAATTTGTCATCTTTATCACTGGTAGTATTAGTAACTGATTCCACATTTTCAAACTGACTTTCATCTTTATATTGACGATTACCATCAGTCCATTCCAGAAAATGGATACGACTAGCTACAATTTCAGCGATTTTTACATTTTTGCCTTCATTATTGGTATAAGTTCTTGTTTGCAAACGTCCTTCCACAATGACTGCACTGCCCTTCATAAGATTTTCAGCACATTGAGTTGCCTTCTTTTCCCAGGCAATCACATCAATATAGCTGGTTTCTTTTTCCCAGGCACCGTTTTTTTGCACATTCCGATCAAAAGCTATCGAAAGCTTGGCTATCGGAGTACCTGAAGGGGTATATCGGAGATCAACTTCTCTGGTCAATCTTCCACTAATTGTTATACTATTTACTCTCGGGAATCTTAAATCCTTTGCCATAATTACCTCCCGCTTATTTCTTGATAATATTATGTCGAATAATATTTTCGTTGAGACGGTACAGGCGATCAAGTTCTAAAATCTTTTCAGCAGCAAAATTAAAGTAATTAATAAAATAGTATCCTTCTTTCTGCTTTGAGATTTCATAAGCTAGGCTTCTTTTAGGCCACTTATCTGTCTCGATCAATTCACCGCCATTTTCTTTTATGAAGTTGATGATTTTCAGGTTTTCCTGATCAACATCGGTCTCAGCAAGATTGGCAGAGATTACGATCATGCTCTCATACGAGTTCATTTATATTCCTCCTTTGGACTTATGATCCTGAAAAGCTTCCAGCTTCTCAGAATAGGTTTTCTTATTTTTACTGTGATAATCCAGAAGGTATTCAAAGCCTTCTAGAAGATAAAGATCGAGTAACCTGGCGCTGTAAGAGATAACCTCAGGAAGAAATTCATCTTCCTCAGCACTGAATTTACTCAATACATAGTCTGACAAGTCTTCATCTAATTCAGGTTCCCCTATACCAATCCTGAATCTTTTAAATTCATTGGTTCCCAGGTTTTCCTGGATAGATTTTAGACCATTATGCCCACCAGCACTTCCTTTATGACGAAACCTGATTTCACCAAAAGGTAAACTGGCATCATCATAAATTACCAGCATTTCATCAATGAAATAACTGGTATTGACAGAAGTGAAAGCGAGTCCACTCCGATTCATGTAAGTTTGTGGCTTGAGCAGAAGAAAATCTTTATCAGCCACAAATTCATACAATTTCTTTTTTTTAAAGACCAATCCCTTTTGTTTCGACAGGTAATCTAACACCATAAAACCGACATTATGCCGGGTCAATCTGTAACCGCTTCCGGGATTACCTAAGCCTGCTACAAGCCTCATCAGTTAACAATTACGTTTACTATATTCTGGCACCCTTGACTTGAGCCAGAACTGTATTTCCGGGAAGACTGGAATAAATGTTTTTCATTTCCAGGTCCCTGAAATGTATAGATTGCCCTACACCAATTGGAGATAAATCAATATTGATCTCTTCTGGAATGTCTTTTGGTAGACATTTTATCGTAATTTCGCGTACCAGTATTTCCAGCGTTCCACCTTCTTTTAAACCAAGAGGTTCACCGAAATATTTAAGGGGAACCTTAAGTGTTGATTTGTTACCAGGCACTAATTCCAGAAAATCAATATGCTGAATTAGACGGCTAACAGGATGAATCTGCTTCTCCTTGATAATCGTCTTGTATTCTTTTCCATCAACATTGATTAAAAAGTAGGAAATCTCGCCAATTGACTTCCTGTATTCCCTAATAAAATCAGCATTTACAATACTGATTTGCAATCCTTCCTCACCAGCTTTATAGATTATAGCTGGAATGATTTTGGCATTTCTCATTACCGTCAGGTCAGATTTCATCTTTGTTTCACGTTTCTTTGCTTCGATTTTGATAATCATACTATCTTCCTCCATTATTCCCTATCTGAACAAGATACTCAACGATTCTTCGGCGTGTATCTTCTTGATGGCTACTGCCAGCATTTCTGCAATCGATATCTGGACGATCTTATCGCTTTTCTTTTCCGCTGGAAGCGGAATAGAATTTGTTATGAAAAGCTTCTCAATCGGGGAATTATTGATCTTATCGACTGCATCTTTTGATAATACTCCATGCACACACGCTGCCACTATACGGCTGGCACCAAACTTCTCTAAAGTCCGGGCTGCGTCTGTCAAACTACCACCAGTATCAAGAATATCATCAAACATGATCGCTGTTTTTCCTTTCACATCACCAATAATATTGAGAATTTCAGCTGAACCGGTATTGTCCAGCCGTCTTTTATCTCCTATTGCGAGTCCAAGTTTCAGCCTCTCAGCCAAAGACCTGGCTCTGTGAGCACCTCCAGCATCAGGAGATACAACCACTGCATTAGAAAGATCAATATTTTCTCTAAAATATTGGGCAAAAGTCAATTGCGATGTTAGATGATCTACAGGAATATTGAAAAAACCCTGTATCTGATCACTGTGTAAATCCATGGTAACAATTCTATTCGCTCCTGCTACGGTAATCAGATCTGCCACTAACTTTGCTGTGACTGGAACGCGAGGCTGATCCTTTTTATCTGACCGGGCGTAACCATAATATGGGATTACGCAATTGATCCTGGCTGCTGATGCACGTTTAAAGGCATCGATCATGATCAATAATTCCATCAGATTATCGTTAACCGGACGGCAGGTGGGCTGTAATATAAACACATTTGCTCCCCGAACATTCTCCTTGATCTTCACAAAACTATTATCATTATGAAATTTGAAAAGATCTAATTCTCCGAGAGGAATTCCAGCATAACGCGATACTTCCTCAGCCAAAGCTAGATTGGCTCTGCCGGTGAACAGTTTGAGCTTTTTATACATAGAATTATTCTACAGGGGAGTCACTTGTTTCCACTACAGGGGAGTCACTTGTTTCCACTACACTAAGGGCTTTCTGCAATTCTTCTTTATATGCCAGCAAGATGCGCTCTTCCAGCATTTGACGGGTTTCTGTGTTAATAGGATGAGCAATGTCACGATATTCTCCACTGGAAACACGTCTGGAAGGCATGGCAACAAAGAGACCCTTGTCTCCTTCGATAACTTTGATGTTCCTGATTATAAAAGCATCATCAATAACGATATTGACAAAAGCTTTTAACTGGTTGCTTTCACGAATAAAAACCTTAACATCTGTAATGTTCATTTGGTTCTCCTTTTGTTTTTGTTATGGTATTCCAGTATCCTTTATGTGTGTAATACTGGCCTAATTTATTAGCTGTTGCAAGGTCTGGGCAAAATCCAATGACAGTTGCCCCACTACCTGAAAGAATTGATTTTATAACTCCTTCTGATTCAAGATACCCGATAATATCATCTATCTCTGGATAATTCTTTCTAATTCCATCCTCCAATCGATTAAAGCAGAATCGAGAGTCTTTCCTGGTTAACAGTTCCCGATAAACCTGTTTCTCCTGGCATATTTCTGCTGATCTGTATGCTTCCGAGCTGGCAATACCAATTCCAGGATTTACCAGGAATATATGGTCAAATGCCAAATATGGAAGAGAAGATATTTTTTCTCCTCTACCTTCACCCAGGGCAGTGGATCCTTCCAGAAAGAAATTTATATCACTTCCCCAAAGAGCGGCAATCTCATGCATCTCCTTACTGGAAAGTTGCAAATTCCAGAGATTATTTAATGCGATTATTGTCGTGGCTGCATTGCTGCTGCCCCCTCCAAGTCCCGCAGAAATCGGAATTCTTTTTTCTAAATCTACAATAACACCTGATTTCACGTTATATTTTTCTTTTATAAAGACCGCTATCCTATATATCAGATTATCTTCTTCTTTAAGAAAATCTGTATCAGCCAAAATCTTAACACCACTATTTTTTGTCAAAACAAAATTCAATCTATCATAAACATCTATCAGAGAAAAGATTGTCTGAATTTCATGATATCCATCTTCCCTTTTTCTCAATATTTCAAAGAATAGATTGATTTTCGCATAGGATTTACACTTTATTACTTTTTCCATCACCCTTTCTGCCGTAATAGTATAAATAGTAATAATTGTATTCATAGCTGCTGTAATACCTGTGGGGTTTGATCCCATTGATCACTGCTGCGTCAATATTTACATTGATATTATGCAGCATTTCCTTTGCTCGTCTGATCACTTCTTTATCTGCCCTGCCAACTCTTACCACAAGCAGCATCAAATCCACTTTTGAGGCAAGCACCATGGAATCAGTTACTGCTATTGCCGGTGGTGAATCTATCAGAATATAGTCATATTCTTT